>JGI24158J21664_10013636_pt1 | contig 10714 bp, 4 predicted proteins | sample Ectturendosymbi3_FD_21664 | JGI IMG/M metagenome (IMG submission 21664)
TGGAAGGAAAGATGAAGCCCGCTTTTAACTTCAGGTATTCCAGAGCTAGCCTATATTGATTTGCCAGAAATTGAGAATAAAACTGTGGAATGCTTGCCAAATGACTAAAAAATCCAGCACAGAATCGGGTGTCGAAATCAAAAACTTTTTGGTGCAATAGATGGAGTTGGGAGTCAATAAATTTTATCGAATGAGCTTTGGTTACATTGACAGTACAACAGTATAGTTAGCCATTAGCTGTAAACCCAACAAAGATTGACTGACTATCGGAAATATACTACAAAAACAATTATTCCATTTGCAGTATCGACAAAAATTTTCTCATTGGTTGCAACAGAAAACTATTGTAAATGGAATAGAAACATTTTGGCCTCCACACCTTTCTTTTCTGGTATGACTGCGTGTAGCATGCATATCAAAGTGACTCGTGTGACATCACAAAACTACTCATTCGCACTTGTCACAAATCTGGTCATCCTCTCCTCCCCATTAGGGTGTGATGTCATTTATGGATGACCCGAATGAACTTGAGCTTGCATAGCCTCTTCCAATCACACTGCAACTAAATAGTCATTTAATTTTAATTTCATCAAAACCAGCATGTCTTCCACCCAACAGACAAACAGGCTACTTGGCATGACCACATTTGATTGCAACAACTAGGCAATAGTGCTTGCCTCTGTTGTGATTTGTGGAGGGAGTACAGTTTGAATAGAATATCTCGACCTTCGGTAACCTATCATGATAGAGGGAGTGCACTGTGAATGAAACGGCTCAACTTCCGAATTTCCCACAATCATGTCAGATTTTGTGGTCCGAATGCTATCCTCATGTGCTCCACTTTTTCTTGGCTTGAGTGCTCAGCTAGCGAGCGAACAAGTTCCTAAAGCTTATGACACCTTTCGCAGGAAATAAGATACAAAAGGTGCTTCTAGTGAGGTTCAGGTACTGCCATTGTCGCACCAGCATTGTAATGCAGCCATCGGGTAGTCATAATGTGACCCTCAGGTTGGTTTATAAGTCCTCATTTGGCCCTTGGAGCAATTTGAGTTTGAGACCTCTGATCTAAGGCATTTGATAGAACTATCCACAACCAGTTGTTTACAAAACTAATTGAGCGCAATGTACATATCATATGTGCATATAAAAATCAGTTTTTTTCCCTAAATGGCATAAGTGTTACGTTTGCTGACCAAGTCAAATATCTCAGTGTATTACTTTACACCTTACTGATAAATGAAAATGACATGCAGAGGCAAGTTAAATCACTTTATTGTGCAGCAGACAAGCTCGGAGGTACCTTCGCTCAGTGCTCCAATGCAGTGAGAAACATTATGTTTTGTGCCAATGCATGCCTGACAATTGTGGAGCATGTAAACCCAATCTAGAATTAAGCAACAGTTTGGTTTTACCGACAACAATGCCTTTGAAATTTGCTCTCATACATCCCCAGCAATGCATGTGTTTGCACACATCTAGTTTCCTATTTTGTCAGGACATCTTATGTCTTGATTAGAAACAATTTGTATGCCTTTGTTAAACTATGCACATCTTCATACAACTCTTTCTCTGATCACTTGAATTGTCTGAATGCTTTTACAAATCTCCATTTTTCTTGCATTATCTAAGACAATGACCTAATGTAGTAGTTACTGGTGCCTTGTTTCAGAGTTCCTTCCTCTTCAGTCTTGGCTACACATGCTAGTGAACTCACTCTGTGTAGCGGTGTGTATATACAAGCATGTCTGTGTTCTTTCAATTATGTGATATGGACCTTGTGTCTGAGACAAACAGGCAAATAAAAAAAATATATAGTAATTTTCATGCTCATTTGATGTTGTTTCAAATGAATTTTTGACACTGCTGCCTATTCCAAAATTTTGAAGTACCGGTAATTATATTTCATCATTAAAATCTTAGTAATTCAAACACTGAATGCCCAAAACTTTTGAACCTGGAAGTGGTGTGTCACAATTTGATAATGCATTTAAGCGTGTGGCAGTATGTTCTTAAATTAACACCTTTAAGTTAAAGTAGGCATGGCTGATGTGCTCATTGAAACTGGTTGACACATCACTTTGATTAAAGTTTTCATTAACGTCAGGTTGTCACTTGCCTTTACCTCAAATTGGTCTTACTGACTTCTTACCATAAGAAATTAAAATACATGTTTTGCAATGACTTACCACAGTTGTTCTCATGGCTCACTTGCGTTTTTGACTAGATTCAACTTATTAACAGTTGGATTTTTCATGATTTTAGCTTTGCAAGTATAAGTACATATTTTGTGTTTATCTTTGGTTATTACATTTGCAGGTATCACAAGTTCATTAGGCAACAGTGCATCTTTAGCGGATTGCATGATACAACCTCTTCTTGGTGTCAATTTTTGTCACAGACTCAGGGATGTAACCAGTAATTAGAAACATGAATGCTTTTACCCCTGCCTGTTATGATGTGCACTGCTCTGGGTTTGCCACTGATAACACATATCATTGCAGTCTTTTTAAGATAAAGTCAGACATGTTTAGCAATAAGGGTAAGCTCTGCCAAATTTATTAAAACCTGTTTGTGAAACGTTTTAACAATAAGTTTCTTTTGATGTGCTGTGTACTTAGATTTGTTTTTTATTGCTATAAAGTACATTGTAACAAATATAGCTGTCTGACTTTTTCTGTGTAATCAATATCTTTATTTTATTGAAATCCTTCAGTTATATTTGAATTAAGTTTTCTAAATCCCGCAAATGGGATATGTTTGCTGAAATTTTTGTTTATTGGTCTTTGACCCCCAAAACTTAAAAATCTAAGTGGTATAGTTCATTTTAATATATTAGTTTAAGTATTGTGATTACAGTTACTGTTGATATTTCATGATAGTTTCATTCATCAATACACAATCTTAAACTAAGACATTTTGGGTTTGACTGCAATCCTTAAACAGTGCTTGGCCCATATGCAATGTTAGCTATTTATTCATTCGAACATACCAGTTTTATTTTCTGTATATCATGACCTTGTTCTGATTGGTTTCTTCCAGAGTCATACGTCATATAAGCGACTTTTTCAATATGGCTGGTTTTAATGAAATTGTAGTTACTGAAGTTACCAAGGAAAATTTTGAGGAACTGTGGCCATGCATGGTGAAAGATATAAAAGCAGCATCATTCATTGCAGTGGATGCTGAAATGAGTGGCCTTGGAAGCAAAACCATGAATCCTAATATTGATGAAAGATATGCTGAACTATGTGCAGCTGCTGCCACTCGCTCAATTATTTCTTTAGGCCTTTCATGTTTTAGAACTGACTCAGTTGAAATTTCTGACAAACTTGAGTATTCTGTAGCTGTTTATAACATCGTACTTTTATGTTCTGAAGCTTATACAATAGACCCAAATGCAGTTAAATTTTTGACTCAACATGGTTTTGATTTTAACAGGCAGTTTTCTGTTGGTCTTCCGTACTATAAAGGGAATGACAAACCTAATACAGATTGCAAAAATCATACTATCAGAAACTTGTTTGCTGAACTGCTACGCCAAAGAAAGCCCCTTGTTCTTCATAATGGCTTGGCAGATTTGATTTTCATGTATCAGTCTTTCTACGCGCATTGTCCATTAAAATTGGCTGCTTTCATGGCGGACTTGAGTGAGATGTTTCCTGGTGGAATATATGACACAAAGTATATAGCTGAGTTTTCTGAGCATGCTTCTGCTTCGTTTTTACTGTTTGTCTTCAAAATGGCTTGTTTAAGAAATGCCACGTTGCTTGAATCCGAAGAGGTATCGGTGAACATTAAATTCAATTCGAAGAATAAGTGGAGTGTAGCGATTCCCGCGGCCACTCCCACCACAAAAGTGTATTCTATTGCTGCTGCCACAAAACCCGTTAAGATCTGCGAAAAATACTCGGCTTATGGTTGGTGCATAAAAGGAGACTCTTGTCCTAGAAGTCACGACATTGATTCCATCGTTCTTTTCCACTTGCAACGCAAACCTCGTGGAAGGAAACGAAAGAAACCGAAGTGTGATGACCTTAAAGTGGACCACGCTGAAGAAGATAATAAAAGCGATCTTGTTCCCTCTTTTCAAACAAATGACGTTTCCTGTGAAAGCAACGAAGCAAAGACATTTAAAGAAACGCTGCCGTCCCAACACCGAAGTATTCGCAAAGGTCACCGTTCAGGGTTGGATGCGTTCATGACCGGTTATGCGTTTGCTCTTTTTGTTGTTCGACACAGTAAGATCGGTGATATTTTTTCAATTCCACAAGGAGATGAGGCAAATGAAAAAGAGTTCACACAAGTCATTCCATTTTTAAAGTCAGATCTTCGAATATCTGTAATCAACAAACTTTATCTGAGTGGAAAGAGCATTCCATTGCAAGTATGTAAAAGCCGGTTTACAAAATCGTCAAAAAATCACACAGAAAAGCTGATCAGGGTCTATCTTGGCTCGTAAGTTTGCCTATATCAGCGTTTTGACCAGGGCTGTAGAGCCGGAACTCAAATTTCAGGCTATGCCTCCAACTCCAGCTCCAACATCTAAAATTTTTGGGCTCAGGCTCCAGAATGATTTGGTCCATTGAAATCTGAAAACCGTCGAATTAATTGTAAAACTCGCTTGCCTCACAAAATAAGGGTTTGGAATCGGAACCAAAATTTCCGGCTTTCGGCTCCATCTAAAAGTTCTTGGCTCCGGTTCCAACCAAAATTGCTCGGATCCGCCTCCACAGCCCTGGTTTTGACGCGCGACAGTTGTGAGCTTGCAGACGATTGGGACCGTCTTCAATATCATACTGCAAGACCTGCCTGCTGAGAGCTTTTAGTCCTGCACTGCCGAAAACATTGAATCGCAGTCAGTTTCTGCACTGTGCTTTTCACTTTTCTTTATCTACAAGGCATGGCGAGATATTTTGGAAAAATATAATCTGAACTGTTCGCAATGCGATATTCTCGATATGTATTGGTGAAAACGTTTGATTGTGAGTTCTGCTTATTTACGTAATGGCATTTATGAAACAATGTAAAAAAATAAAGGTTCCTAATTTTTGGAAAGAAACAATTATGCATAAGTTAAAAATTTGCGCACAAAAGTGTTTGCCGTTCCCAAAGTTTAGGCTACGTTTGTCCTGAAACATGTTCGCTGCCTTCGACAAAAAATGGTTTGGAGAGAATCCTGAATGTATAATCAGCATCTCAGTGTGTTCATTTGCTGGGGCTATAGCTTCGACATAGCCGTGCACTGCAGTCGAACGGCTTGCTTCTTTAAATGCGGTTGATTGTTGTCGAATTGTCATCATTTTCGTGCATACCTGCTATTTGCCGTTGATTTTGAGCCAAATAAATCATAAAAATGCAAAGAGACATCTTGACAAATCTCACCACTTTGTCAACAATCCTAGTTTTTTGGTTAATATCTTTTTGAAATGTAGAATTTATTATGGCGCAGAACCACAGAAAAGTAGAACTAATCAAAAGTGAAACTCTTTAGCTGAGTTTGACTCCCCTCTGATGGTGACAGGCGACCGAATCCAGGCAGAGTGATGTACGTGTGCCGTGGTAGGCTTTTCACCTGTTTTATCTTGAAGCCTGAAGTGCCCTTGCTGATTTTCAGCTTACAATCATGAAAATTTCGAACCAGTCACTCTTACAGGAATCAAAAGCTGGTATCCTCACAACACCAATTATATGTTCCGAGGTCCAGCAAGCTGATAACTTATCAGCGTCAAATGCTTCAAGAGTAGCGAAGCGAAAATAGGGTTTGTCGTATCAATGTTTTCGTATCTCTTCAATTTCAGCAACAATTCTCATTTGACCTGACGTGAATGTAGGCGTTTTATTTAGTGCAAATGAATCCAGACGTTGTCTACATGTAACCAATTTAGTATGTGTATTACACTGCAAGTTTTGCATCGCTTCGCTTTAAACTGTTTTTCGTGCCACGTTGTGATGTAGCAGTTTTCGCTCTGCCTCAAGAGGTTTTCATACCTGCAATGCTGAAGCGCCCGAATTATGCGTTTAAAGTTCACCTTGCTATACGAATTTTTAGATTGTAGGATTTGTAGTAGCTTGTGTTTTCTGCTTCACCTCGATCGGTGCACATCGCCTGGTTGCCCGTGTTTTGAGGTAAGATGAAATATGAGGTGATCGTTAAAGCAACAGTTATTGCGTAGTAGCCCCATACGTTAAAACGCAGGCAGTGCATTAACAATTTCTACATGCTTTGACTTTGTCGTGAAACTGTGGACCTAATTTTTTTTAGGTCACAAACCGATTGTTTTTAAATGACCGAAAATATTAAGTTAATTCGGTCATAATGTCCGAAAATATAGACTCGTAAATACTGTTACGGCGAGTTTAAATACTATATGAGACAAATGACCGAAATGTCTCAGCGAAAAAAAAAACAGCTATGCTGTGTACTAGGAATGTTGTTACTACTTAAATCTATGCACCTTCTGCTATGGCTTGGTAGAATGGAACGTCATAGGTATTTTTGTGTGTATGGTTATGAAAGCGAGTTGGTGCGGTTTTACAGCAATTTCGCTATTACTCTTGTACGATCTGCAAATAAACTTTATTTTCTGAATCAACTTTTTTATTCTCTCAATTCCAGAACCGAAAACCACCAAACCAAAACAAATATCGTTTCAACAGCAGTTATTTTTATCGTCGCTGGAAATGAAATGTCTGTGCTTTGCTTGTACTGTTCGACTCAACGCGTAGCGTTGCATGTAGAACAGGGGTTCTTAAAGTTTGTATCAGTAGCCCTGGGGGTGTTGAGATTACATGTTGGGGTATTCAACAGTGTTGGGAAGTAAAGTCCAAATCCGGACTCAAGTCCTAAGAACTTGGACTTGTTTCCATCCAGATTGTATAATATACAGTGTTGTTCCATTGAATTTTTATTATTAACACTCCATCATTACGTTCGTTCTAGCGATCTAGCAATATTATAGCCACATGAAGAAGATTGGTGCTGATGAATGTGATGCAGCCTTTGCATTGACCTATTTCCTCACTACTCCAGTTCCAGTGAATATTTCTTGACCAGTTCTCTTATATTTATTACAATTTTTTGTTATCAAACTTTGTTGAAAAGGGGTATCCAGATAGACGAAATTTCGGCTTGAGGGTATAGAGGCGTTAAAACTTTAAAGACCACTGATGTAGAACATCAGTAGTTACAGCTCGCAAAGAGACTTCAACAGGTCGCTTTTCGCATAAAACAGCTTCTTTAGAGGTTGTAGGTTTAAGAAGCAAGAAAAAGACTTGATTTGCCTTTCTTGCTCAAGTTGAAAGATCTCCAGAAAAGTTTGTTTTCTGGAAATGTAGGTCGTTCGTGAGACTCAGCGGCACTGTTAGTGTTTTTTTCCTAATCTTGGAAAATTTCGCGGCTTGATAAGTAGGCTAGTCTTGGTAGCATGGATATCTTATTGATTTTTGTTACCACTTTTATTTTCCACTTGTGCGTACTTACGTTTTTCGTGCTGTGAATCGGTGCAAAGCTGTTCGCACGTTGGAAAACGAGAGTATCTGGTAGGCAGCAAGCAGTGTGAACTTGCTGGACCATCAGCTTGTTTAGCCCAGAACCTGGTCTAAATAATACCTATGATATGTAAAAATTTTAATTACGTGATTATTTTCGAGGCGGTATAAACATTTTCTTTGAAGACTCCGACCCACTCTTTTTCTGTGAACCACTTGCTTGACTCGAGTCATTATTTATCAATATAATTGACTGGGGGTGTCCATCGGCAAAGTCATCGAAATCAGATGACAGTACCGGGGTTTCCCGGAAGGCCGCCCAGGGCTGTTAATAGGAAAATAGACACATTGGGAACATAAGACGTGGACCAAATAACCGCCCGGGTTGTTATATGGCAGTTGCGTATTGCCTGTGTCTGAACTTTATTCACTAAAGCATTGTGAATCACCTTGTATGTCATAATGGCTTTTTACATTGTACGTCATAATGGCGCACAATACAGTCTGGAGCGTGGGCACAAATATCTAAATAGTTTTCAAACTCTGTGTAACGTTGGACATACCGTGAAAGGGAACATGCACAAATAGTATTCAACTAAATTTTAGCACCATGTAAACGCCCACCTAAAATAAGCGCCCATGATCGGACTAAAGACTGGGCGGCCTTCCGGAAAACCCCGGTACTCTTGTTTATTTCAAGAATTAGGCTTTTATGACGCATTTTGAATCAGTGCCAGAAAATGGCTCGATGTGTCCAGAGGTTCATTACAAACAATTACCAAGGTCCAGCAACGTCATTGCCATGGCACGTTTTGATGCGACTTCCCATGCCTCACGCCTCTAATGCTGATATGAACTATAAGAAAGCGTAAAGTAGTGGGAATTCTTTTCTGTAGTGCTACGTTACACTTTGAAATTAATAGATGGCATCGAATAAGGTATTCGTAACTTTGAAACTTCGATTCAAATTTTTGCTTAAAATATCTACTCTAGGTGAGCACTGACAGTAGTTTTTGAAAACGGATGCTAAGCTGCTTTCAACCACTGTTTTAAATCATCGTAAAGTTTTTCTTACTCATCTTTTAGAGACTTGTGTCTATGATCAAGTTAAACTAACAGAGCGGTATGTAATCATTTGTTGTGATAATGAATCACATACTTTTGTTACATCGGTTTCAGCAAAAAACAACAGGTTTGAAGTGATTCAAATTGAATTGAGAAAACGGTCAAGGAAGTAGAAATCAGTGCATGTTNATGCTTGTGCAGCTCCTATTGTGATATTCGTAATATTACAAATTCTTTCCATTGCCAATACCTCAAATATGCATGTGGTCAACACCAAGCGCTCCCCAACCTGAAAGAGCGTACTGGCGAGGGAAGCACAATTTTTACAGGCGTGGCCTTCAATCTTTTCGCCGTTTCACATCGGGAAGCGAGGGCTCTTTATGGGGTAGCCTTTCATCTGGCAGGAGCGGCCCTGCCCACTGTAGTAAACAAGTCACGTGCTAAAGTTTCACAACCCTGTTCGAGAGCGATCCATCGTCCACTCGAGTTTGCGCTGTAGGATTTAAAGTAGTCATTCTCAATATTCCGCTGAAGGGTGCCTAATCCAGACCTACAATTTTTTTAGAGAGCCTGACTTCTTTGCTGCTTACCTTTATTTTGACGAAAGCTTCCCACAATTTGTGGTTTATCGCACAAATTTACAGACTTTGTTCTAATTTCAGATCAGATGCACTGAAATTGGCATGACCGTTATCTGAAAGTTGTGCAACCTAGCGCACGCAGCATCTCGGTTTGAAAGATCAGAATTATGGCCATCCTACTTGAACAGAAAGCATAAAGGAGTTGAGCTATTCGGTTCTTTAAATAGGGATCAGCAAGTATCAAGCAACTGGGTTTAAGAGTAGGACTAATACCAAGAAAAGAAGTGCGGAACGCTCTGCGAAAATAAAGGCGGGCTAAAATTAATTTTTTACAAAATGTTGTGGTTTTCATTATAGATGATAAAACGCCGATGTTTTGGTATCACATCGATAAATATTATTTTATGTGAATTTTTTTTGAATTTTGCCTACCTTCCACCGTGGGAAAATGTTACAATGTCAGTAATCTCCTAATAGACAAATGATGTTTAATCTATAAAAAGATAAACAAAAATAACCTTGGTCCATAAAATGAAATTCTGAAAAAGGATATTGAAAAAGGATCTTGCGCATCACATTTTTCACTGCGAGTCACATTGACCAACTGAAAATACACAATATTACCTGTGGCCCACAGACACACAGCAAAAGTTGATCTGCATCTACACTCGATGTACTGAATTTATTAATCCACCGGCTTAATTGGGCAGGAGATCCATAGAACCGCTCCCGTAGTTTCAGCCTAAAACATCTTCATTCAGCTAATTGGAAATTATTTGGTTAAACATTCTGGTTTGAATCTTTGGTTGAGTGGATGGGTTGAATTTTAAGGGTCATTCAATATACTCTTGTCATTTTCAGTTTAAATTTTTCCCTTTCACTACTAATCGGGCAAGCGGTACCAAGGTTTGAACACTTGCCATTAAACCAGGCTGGGTTCGATTCCCAACCGGGTCTTTCCGAACACGTAGAAAATGGAGTTTGCGGCCTGTCCAGCCTCGTGTCCAGTGCAAGGAGACGGTTCACGCGCGGTTCTGCCATTGACCGACCCTCCACCAGTGCAGCATTCACTACGAGAGATAGCCGCGCGGCCCCCGAAGGAAGCAAGTCCAGATGGACGTCGCACGTCGGTGACCACTAGTGGCATTCTTTAGGCATACCATACGTCCCGTTTTAGCCGGGACAGTCCCGGTTTAAAGGCTTTGTTCCGGTCAGTCAACCAAAAAGTCCCGACCACGCATTCAGTCAAATTTACATATGCTTGAACATTGTTTTGTTTCTTAGTAAAATGCATTATTTTACTTTTGTTGGTATCTTAACTATAGGAATCAAAAATAGTTACACACTCCAAGGATGATATGAACCACGTTTCTCTGATTAAGGCTCGTTGCTCTGAAGTGTCCCGGTTTTCAATCACAAAAATATGGTATGCATAATTCTAACGAGTGGCAAAGCGAGTGCAACGGATCCAGGATTTTTTTAAGGGGGGGCTCAAGGACGAGTTCATCCGGATTTGTACTGACTGCAGATCAGTGAAGACCCAACTGCTCAGGTCACTTTTTTAACAAACACGGTTGTTA
>JGI24158J21664_10013637_pt1 | contig 10714 bp, 8 predicted proteins | sample Ectturendosymbi3_FD_21664 | JGI IMG/M metagenome (IMG submission 21664)
CCCTAAAGAGCTCTGAGCAGTCTTTGGTTTACGACCTTACGGTTGACCTTGACAGCTCGTTCTGCAATCATGTTGTGAGGACAAGAAATCAAACAGCNCGTTGAGTACTGATCCTCTCCTCGACGTTTTTAGCAGCTCATAANACTTGGCAGTAACTGAGTCGCTTNCTCCAAATTGTCTCGCTCCTTACACAATGAACAAGTCCATAGCGTCTTCAGCGTATTCCTCAACGCCAGTGGCGTAACTGACGGGGGGCAGAGAGGCAAATTGTCCCCCCTGGCAAGCTGTATGTAAAAATCGGACCCCCACTTAGCTCATATTTCGGTTTTAGTATTCTTTTGCCTTTCTGTAATTTGCTGTTTTTTTGCGTTTTTCGGAGTATTGTCTGGTATTTCGGGTTTTAGCATAGGCATCAACATACGGATTCACCATTATTTCTCAAGATTTTTCTGAGTGTTGGCTAGTGGGCCCCTTGCCGGTAAGTTTTCCTCCCTTGACTCAAAGCTCTATTTACCCAACTGCTCAACGCTCTCCTTTCTAAAAATTTCAGCTAGCACGTTTAGACCTCAAAACGGTATTCGGACAGGAGACGCGTTAAAAGCATAACAAATAAATGCGCCTAGTTCTTAAGGGCGAACAAATTGCAGAAAAAGGTGTTGAAGCTGATGCGTCCAATTCTCATGCGTTCTGCATGAGACTGATAGTAGGAGCTCTTTTCATGACAAACAGTTAGAAACAGGACGTGCAGTTACATCGGTATGTTCTAGTTTCTATTAAATCAAGCAAAACCATGTCTTTTCTGTAGGTCTAAGTTAAATAAAGTTTTGAAAAAACGGAACACAGTCTTGTGTCTTTTTCAATGTCTATACCTGAAATTTGATGTTGAAACCTAAAAAGTTTGATGTTGAAATAACTGAGCACATATGCATCACTGGGAATGAGTGATGCCAAGTTTAAATTGTAGCAGCAGTTGGAAGTGCAAGTATTGAGCAATACTTGGCCTTTCAGACTGCTACTACAATTTAATCGTGCTACCTTTCAACAAAAATCACCAATGCGTTTCTTGTTTTAGCTGCTTGTGAGACATCTTACGTTCGAGGACTGAAGCAAATGCAATTTGCTACCGAGTATTCCCTAACCAATCAAACTGTGAGTACCTCCGGCCTCTTTCGTGATTTAACATGATCCGATATTGGAGGCTATCGAAGCTAATAACTGAAGACAGCAATGCTCTTTGTGCATTAAAAAACTTGCNAAAGTGTCGGTCTNAGTTTGAAGGAATGCGTGACTTCTGAACTGNCACACGTACACAGGTTTTCAGGTATTACCACAAAATTTAGTAATGTTCTGAAGTGCAGTGCAAAATTTTAGTGCNGCCCAGTGGCTAAAATTCGGCGATACTGGGCGTCAAGTTTTTACATCTTGCCGGCAGTTTTGCCACCCAGTTCATAATCATTTTAGGCCATGACAAAAAGTGTTAACTCACGAAAGAAAACATATGTTAGTCTTGATTGGCGTTAGTTTTCCTGTCCAGTGTTTTGGCTGTCGCACATTTACACGTGATTTTGCTCTGGCACAAAACAACTCATGGCTTGAATAGATAATAGGTTTCATTGCATGTTCTCATTGAAACTATCTACATTATATCGTACCATCCACATTACAGCGTGTGCCATCAAATAAAATTTGTTTAATTTTAAAAGAAATTGTCTGTTGAAGTTGCAATATGTTTTGTGATTTTTTGGAAGATTTACAATTTTGACCGCCAAAACTATGTATAAAATATGTTAACGTTATTAATTGAATGTTTTGGTAATTTTTATAAAAAAGTAAATGAGCACGGGAGTATGTTATGGTCCTTATGGACAATTTATAATTTCATTTGCTGAGCGTTTGAAGCAAAAATAAACAGATATGATCTGTTTTAAAACATTTATTTTCTTCATGGTTTATCTTTCGCATAACTTGTGCCTATCACTGACACCGTATTTAAATTATTAAATAGGGTCCACATTTAAACTTTGTCGGGGGCGCCATTTTGCGTAGATACTCCACTGGCACAAGCCTACGTAATTTGTGGTGGGACTGAACACATAACATGTTCGGCGTTCTGACGAACANNGAAGGNGAACGGGTTCCAAAGCAATTTGCAGTAGAGATAGGAAAGCACACAAATGAATCAAATCCCAATTAGCTGTCACGAGAAACAAACAATACGGACTTTGAAGTTTANCATTCGGACTNTAATAGTGACGTCACACAACTCTTTTCCGCATACCAGCGGTGAAAAAAGAGATGAAGTTTGATCGCGCCGATGAGGTGACCAATCTGAAGCCGGAGCTTGTAGTTACTGAATACAAACTTTCCTGCGCAAGTCGCGAGAAAAAAGATTAGAAAGAAAAAAAGAGGTGTAAGACGCCCAGACTGGATTCTGTTCATTTCTACTCAATTCGCATTGTAAGGAATTAGATTCGATGAAAATCTCGCACAGTTCTTGCAACAACGATGAGAAACCAACCGTAGATCGCTTGCGAAATCTGTGGGAGAGCTTCGTGCTTCGAGTTGTGTGTGAGCCAAAGTCTCAAACTCTCGTCAAGTTGTACCCCAAATAGAAACCTAACCAAATTTACTTAAAAGTAAAGAAGCGGTGAAAGCAAAATTGAAACATTTATACAGCGTGATTATGTTGTCACTGTGGTTGTGCTTTGATTTGGGAAATTGTGATTTGTGTGTTGTTGCTGAAACGTGTAGTGCTATCGCACATTGCGCTTAAAATTTTGTGTTTTCTCTTGAATCATTCTAACCAGAAGCGTTACTTTTCCGTGTTTCGCACGAACGATTTAGTGTTGCGTTCTTGTTGCCGAGAGGGAGTCATACCATCGCAATTATCAAGTGATATAAGATGTGATAATCAGAAATAGAAGTTCGTAAAAGTAAACTTTTTAAGGTGATATTTTGATTTTTTAAATCCTGTCAGTGAAACTCATGAACGTAGAAGAGGTGAAACGGGCAGGTCCTAGTCTCCTGCAGGATATAGAACTGAGGCTCTTCAGTCTACTGTATCTTGACAGGCATCCTGACTACAGTATAAAGGAGGGAGACATTTTAAGTTTTGTAGTTGGTCACTTTCCGGAGAGTCAGCGACTATACTCCTGCGCATTTACACACCGTACTAGTGCTCGTCTTTGTTGAGAATAGGTGCTTACAACCCAGAACTTTCACACGACCTTTTATCCCTCGGTCGGTGATTATAACTCAACTGAGTTTTCCCCTAACCGCCAAAAGACAACGACCTGAATGTTCTGCACTTAGGCGGAGATAAAAAACCTAAGATATTTGGCTGGCAACTTGAACCTCGACTCCATTTTTATTGCAGAGCTGACATATTTCAACGAATTTAGCTTTTCGCTAACCGTTTTCTTTACTTTATTAGAAGTTTACGGGAATGACTAAAAGCGATACTGCAGTTACCGTGTTGAGCATTACACGTGTCAAGGCACAGGCGCGTGACTGAGGCTAATCAAAATGCATCTCAAGGCACATCTCACGACTGATGCCAGTTTTCTAGAGTCTGCAATTGGAAAAGATCACCTCAGGCAAAACTAGGAATTTCTAAATTAACTTAGTCATCTGTGGATGGTGCCCAAGAGTGATAAGACGCTATACTAAACACCAAATAGAAAGATCGAAATTCTCTTAATCACATATATCAATCGTGCAATCTAGGATATTTTCAGTAAAGTGATTTCGTTGGGTGATGTTTATTGTTACTGATGACAAAATTTTTAGTTTAATGTCCCGAACTAACGTCTTTCATTTGTGTTCGCCTCAGTATTTCAAGGCGATGCAAATAACTGTAATACATTCTACCCAGTTTGCACTCAGCCAGGCGTTAACAGAAGCGTTCCTTCTAATGTAGTTGGTCTCAATTCCTTTCATAGCTTTCAGCCTCATTGAAAAGTAAGCCATTGTTGCCTTCCATGCGCAATAACTGCGCTTTTGTAACGTCTGCAGTGTTTTCTGCCTTACAAAATGTTTGCCAAGCTAAAGTCAAGAGCCAGGAACTGCTACACAAGAAGCGAAAAGTCACAGCTCATATGCAGTATTTTTCCTTCACAAACATCATTTTTACTATCGGAAATATACAGTCCTTGCAAATAAACTCTTAAATGCGTCGGTGAAACAAAAGCACCAATAATCTGAAAAAACCTTAGCACCCCAAAAGTTTTATCTTGCATTGCCAAATCAGGATCGCTGCTAGATACTATATTTCAGGACCTTTTCCAGCAGCAATAAGGCGTAGGTTAATCCAGGCATAGAACCGCTGTAAACAACGACACAACTTCAACACTTTGTACAAGTGCACCTTGCTGCATCAAGCAAATTGACCTTTAATAATAATCAGCGGCTTCCGATGAAAGGCACACAACTCGCTGATAAAAGAGGAAAATTCGACAAGGAAAATTATTACAGCAAACAAGATAATTCAATTTTTTGACGTACAGAAAAAATGTTGGATTATATTCAATACTGAAACAATTTATGTTGGCACTGGTCTAAGACATATTGTTGCGTTTGCAGCCTCATAAGTCACAAAATATTGTTTTCAAGCCTTACACAGTGATAAAAGACATCGTTTTACATCCCATTCACATAAATAAAAGAGACATTTTTAAGTAGCAGAAGCGAACAACAGCTACAGTAGTTTGGTCGTAGTGGCGCAACCGCTACTTCCCCTCTACTTCCAATAACACAAAAGTATGCTTTCATCTCAGTTAAATCTCATAACATTAACATTGATCAATATCCTGTCTATCCATTCCACAATTTTTTGCTCTAAGTGACTGCATTTGGTTGACAAAAAACACAACTCTTGTGCAAACATTAAAAATGATAATCAACGTATTTATTTTAAATTAATTATTTGATTTTCTAATTGCTATACAGACCAATGTTTTTAGCACTCATTACATTAAAATTAATCAGCCCCTCCAATTTTTCATGTTTCTCTGATATGTGCAAGATTTTTAGCTGCATTCATAAATCAGTTTTGGTAGATTGCTAATAAGAAAAACATGATTCGGATGCATTTACTACTATAAGCCATTCTGGGCAGTGGCCCCAAATGCTTTTTGCGTCTCCCTAAATTGTGTTGTGCCCAGAAAAATTTTTTTTTAGCATATAATAAAAGCAAAAATCTTTCCTCCCTAAAAATGTATTTTCCCTCCCCCTCAAACTTTAAAACCTGGCTACGGGCCTACTATAAGCGTATCTACATTTAGAAACAAACCCGTGCGTTTTGTCGAGATTGCGTTTGCACGACATCTCAACAACTGTTAGCACTAAATATCAACAAGATAATAAAGAAACAACGTTTCGACGTCTGGAATATTGCGTAAGAATCCTACATTGAACAAACGTACTTGGATCAATCAAAAAATCAGAAAGTTTTTATGAAAATTATTTTGCCAAATTTAGCGCCTTTGCCCATTAAGAACTCAAGTATTTCAGAATGTCATCAAAATGTTCATATGAGCTCTTTTCTATACTCTCAAAACTGCGTTTCATTGATTTGTGAAAAAGGGTTTGAAAACATAGTGCAATGATTTTATTCTAACAAAAACGGTTTGTTTCCCATTACATTAGTACCAAACCAAATCAGAATTTGGAAATGAGTCAAAATGTAGTGGAAATTAGCCAGTTTGCAAAAATCAATTATTAACTTTTTCAATAGTAGTGCGTCAGTTGTGCCTTTAGGTTGCCAATTGTTTCTGAAGTACTATAGGATAGTCCAAAAAGATGTATATCCATTTTGGCATCAACTATCATTTGATATCAAATTAGCATAGGCGTCTTTTTTCTAGGTAAGTCATAGATACAGCTCCAAAGTTTTATTCCCAGCTTCAATCAATCAAGCAGCAAGATATACAATGCAGGAAAGGAACATGATTATAGAGGTCTATTTCGTGACGAAATCAGTTGTCCAAACGACAATTTTGGAGGGAGTTTCCAGGCAGAAACGTTCCAACCAGGCTAACAATAAAGTGCCTCCTGGACAAATTCGGTGAGGCGGGAAGTGCTCAGGATAGCACTAAAAGGACATAGTGGCCGACTACGACCAATCAGGACAGAAAATCACATCGTGATTGTGAGATAATATTGGGAGCAGTTTCTAAGGAAATCCACAAGGTGTTTGTTTCAGGATACAGATCTTTCAAGGAGTTAAGTTATGCGCATAATACATAGACACATATTTTCCAACTTCAGACTAATGTAAATAAGGCTGAGACAGTGCCTTCGGACTAATCATCAGTCAGGAAATCGAAGACCATCCTGATTTCTTGGGCCTCATTTTTTAGTGACGAGTCAAATTTCCAACTTATTGTTCACGTGAACAAAGAGAAAATGCGCTTTGGTCTCTGGCTCAGCCTTTTCAGCACCAGTAATGCCCAATTAGTGCGGACAAAGTTACTGTTTGGTGTGCGTTGGGTTGCAATGGGATTGTCGGGCCATACTGATTTGAGGATGCTGATAGACGTCCGGTGACTTTGAACACAGAGCGATACATTGAACAAATGAGAAGAAAATTCGTCCCGGCACTGAGGCGGAAGCGTAGAGTGGACATGGATACTGTGATTTATCAGGAGGATGGAGCAACGCCGCATTTCTCCAATACTTCACTCGAATACCGCCACCTTTACTTCCCTGGAGACAGGCTTATCTCCCCTCGTAGGCCTCCCTTGGCCTGGACATGGAAACTTAAGAAACGCCTCTTACATGCAAATGGAAACTGAAGAAACACCTTTTACATGCTAAAGAACTTAATCATGTATTTTAGCAACATTTCGCTTATCAAGAACTAAATGCTGAGTGTTTCAGCAATTTTAAAATGTAATTTTGTTTGTTTTCTGTGTATATTTACTTTTTTGTTTCTCGTTCTTTCCTGTGCCCATCCCATTTTTCGGCATGAAATTACACTGCATATTTCATTTGGTTTTTGTTTGCTTGTTTTGTGATTCTTTTGTACCGCATCAATTATTTTTTATACTTTGCTTAACCATTTTTGACCACACCGATTTCCTCAATTAATTGATACACACCTTTGTTAACACAAGCATGCTCTCTTCATCAGTCAATTGTCACTGTCTTCTATGTTTGACTGTTTTTCTAACTGTGCTTATTTGATTTCCAACTGTTGTTTTTCAACACTTTTCAAAAAGCGATAAACAGGGTTGGTTGACTAGATGAGCTGAGGTCATTCGCCTATCCTATGAGGTCATTCGCCAATCCTATCTGACACAAGTCGGGGCCGGCGCTAGGTGGTTGGGAGCTCCCCCGAGCCTGGACGTTGGGCCCCCAATATACAATACATTCCATTTAACACATAATATTTATGTAAACAAAAAGATTGATTTATTCTAACAAATATTTATATATTTATAAAAGCATGTTTCTACAGCATCAACGCAACATTTACACCAGACAGACTTAAGCATTTGCTTATATTTCAAGCCAGGAAAATGACTTTTTCCAAGTTTTAAAAAATGCAAATTTTTTGTCAGCTCAGTCATATCTAATGTTTTGCAGTTTCACTTTCAATAGATATCATTGCCAGATATGTTAGTCGTTTGTCAGTCATAGTTGATCTGTGACACGTTTTGATTTGTTCAACTTGCTGAAACTTCGTTCAGCAGTATTGCGTGTGAAGCAGTGATCGGCAAATTTTCGTTATGATGACCGCAAGCTCCCTTTCCATGAGCGTCCGCAGAATTTTTTCCAGGGGGGACAACGTCGACATCTTGCATATTCTTTTTAGGTTGTTGACAAATGACAATGCAATGCAAATGGACGTTCACAAAGCGCTTTGCCCTTTCTACACCAAAAAGGAAATGATCCATTTTACGGCAGTCGTCACAAAAATGCACTTTTTTGGATGTTTTGTGACGCAGGTTCACAATATGGATTACTTTATCGGAGTTTGTTAAACTTTTGTTCTTAAACGTGATGCAATTATGCAAACCAATCCGCGCAGCGCAGTCTTTAAGGTGTTGTTTTGAACGCTGCGAACTTGTGCCAAACACAGCCAAATATTTGTGACATGAAGACATTACGATTGACGAATGATCTGTGACGTAAAACTTTCTGGAGAACCAACGTGCATCGCAGCTTTGCAGAACCTTAAAAACACTTGCCATGTAAATTATGCTCTCTTCCAATAATGCACGTTTCGAATAAGGGACTCTCTGCAGATAGTCTGCCTTCGAATCGCCGTGTTTTTATTCTGGCATCAATTTGATTTTCAACTGTGAAGTGAACAAAACAGAAAATTCTGACCGGTGGTGATATTTCGAGAGGCCGCTTGGCCTTGCGCTATTGACGTTATGAATTTCATTAGCTGGTTTGTTCCCATGAAAGTACAATTTTATAACTCATAATAAGAAGAATGAAGCACGATGCAGGAAGAAATATTTATTAGTCGTCAAGATTGCAATTTCAATATGTGTGAATAGAAAGCTCCTGACAATGAAGTCGCTGAAAAAGCAGGAAAGCAATCGAACTTTAAAAAGGGTAGTTTATAATTCAAAACAGTATTTCCCAACTTTTTTAAGATACGGAATATTTTCGGACCGGTACAAATCTTAGCGGACTCAAGATAGACTAAGACTACGAGCATAATACATACACTAGTTTTAGAAATTTTGGTTTATCGTCCACATGTCAACATTCACAAATTTAAGTGAGAATCATGTCTCTGAGTTTGTTTCACACGTTTGTCGAAACAAGAGCCTGTGGTAGTCAACGCACACCTGATGTCGCCTTCTTGAAGTTGGTTTCAGTGCTTGGTTTTAAGATTAGTTATAGTGTTGAAAAACAGCTTCACAACGGTACGTAGTTGGAAAAAGTAAATCAGCGTTTGTTGTCTGCCTATACAGATCAAAGCGATTTCGTTCCATCCAAAATTGAGTCAGAGATTCGACAGCTGTCAACTTTGCAGTTCAATCAGCTGTTCAGCAATGCAATCCATTTCACAATGAAACTGTAGCTCTGACACCTCAAACGGCCTTCGCATCCAGTTAAANATTTTGAGGTAATTGTGAGAAGGGATATATCTATCCNGCTCGGAAANATGTAATAAGGCGCTCAAGAAAGATTTGACGAATGCAGNGCATNTCAGTTTCTACTGTACCTCTTCTGCAAACGAGTTTAATGCCTGAAAAGCAGCTATTTTTCCACTTTCAATTCGATGGATCCGCAATTGCATTTTACCCAACCCTACGTTGTCTTCGACACATCTAAAAATATTTTACCTTTTCCGTGCTTTAGCTGGTTCAAACGTATAAAAAAGCACCTACGAATAGCTATTTGGCAATGCACTTGCTGTCGTTTAATCGTTCAGCAAAGTTATGATTTTCTTATTTCAATAACGTACCGGTGTTATTGCGTGGGCCACGCTCTCCAGAATCTTTCCTCATGAGTCAATGGACGTTCAAATGAAACAAGCACCCACTATGTTCTGCCAACACCTCGTCACAAAAAGCACCAAATTAACGAATGCGTCAGGGACAGCATTTGATGTGATTGAGAGCAGACAACTCTGATGCAAGATGCCACTGATATTACAGGCGCGGGCTACGAATACGATTTTACATGACTGTTCACCTTAAAAACCGGTCCTTCTATTCTTGTACAGTGAAAGGATACAACACAAGCCTACAACTGTGGCGTGACTGACGGGGTGCAAGGGCGAACTTCCCCCCTGGGAAGCTAAAGCCAAAAACCGGGCTGGTTTTCAGTGGTTTGTTGTTTTTTGCGTTTTTCGGAGTTTTTTTCAACTATTTCCGGTGATTTCGGGTTTTCGTATATAGAAATCCACATTCAGATACACTTTCATTTCTCAACTTTTTTCTGAGTGTTGGCGAGTGGCCCCTTACGGTGTCCAGTGGGCCTCTTTCAGCTACGTTTCCCACCATTGCTAATCCTCTAGTTACCCCAGTGGTTTACAACTCAATTATGCTGAATAATTTCTTACTACACTCCACTAAATATGCTTACAATCAACGTGGATTCAGCAAACGTTGTCTACGCAACTGTCAGCTTACCAAAGGCAAATGCTAACAGCGAAGCTATTCATAATGCATTTCGCAATGATTGACTTTAAGAAGCTATGGGTCGTGTGAAGATCAATTTGTTTGACCTATTAGATACAGTAAATACGAATATTGAAAGGGGAAATGTGTGAAATCAATTCTTGGTGAGTTCACTTCTGGTGTTCCTATATGCCGTAACAAAGGTACTCAGTCAGATTTTGGGGCCCCTTTTTGCCTGCCCCTCCTGCCGGGGGGTACGGGTGCCCTTCCTCCGGCTCTGGACACAGTGACACCCTTTTTTTGAATTGATCAGTTATTTTGCCATTGTGTATTCATTTACTCAAATGTTCACTGACAATTGGTTTCCTTATTGCACGGTAACTCTGTATTATTTCTGCTTATTTTCGGAGTCATATGCAACAATCAATCAATCAATCAATCAATCAACAAAAAAGTTCGCCAGACTTATTCTTTTTTTATTCACAATCCCCAAACTGTTGATACGCTCTGGAACAAGGTTTCCCGAGCTTTTTCTTACCATGTACCCCTTCAACATTTTGACAAATGAGCATGTACCCCTACAGCATTTCAACAGATAAGGATGTACCCCTTCAGAATTTTGACAG
>JGI24158J21664_10013639_pt1 | contig 10713 bp, 5 predicted proteins | sample Ectturendosymbi3_FD_21664 | JGI IMG/M metagenome (IMG submission 21664)
AAAACTGTGGGCCACGCCCAGCACTACACAAGCAGCTTCAATAGAAAGTGTAAGTTTGCGTAGGCTAGTGGTAGGCGTATCGCGGGGCCCCCTTTAGCGCGAGGCCCGATTAGAAGCAATCGGTCCAATCGGCTAAGGGCCGACCCTGACATTTAGCCTCATTTCTTGTAATGTCACGACAATGGTGACCAACCAATTCAAAATATATTTGTTCCCTGACTCTTTCGCTTTGCGACTTTGTGCCTATGTTGAATGCATGAATTCGCAAATCATTTGATTTGCCTGAGTTTAACCAAACCTAAGAACGTGCATCAATGTTTTCATCCAAGTGCAAAACATTTGCTTTACAGGTACGTATCACCTAATTTAGCTGGATATTCTTTTCATGTTAATACAGGTTAAACTTGGTACTTTTTTGCCAATTCACAGTTGTGCAGTTTGATTTCTGTTTAATCTCAAATATATTTTCGTATCCTCATGCAAATATAACTCTTGGAATGGAAATTTTGGCATTAATTTCATCTATTCAAATCTGAGGTTAAGCCAATTATAATGTGATGTTAAAAGGATAAAGCAAAGCGTGATTAGCGTTGCTTTCAAAACACCTCTAAAAATAAGATTGGGAATCTGTATTAATAAAACTTCACATCAGCATCGCCCGGATGAATATGTTGATTTCACACCAAGCTGTCCCCCCACATTTTGCAACAAAATTGCGCCCATGGTGGTGGGCAAACATTTTCTACGGAGGGTCATTTTCAAAACTTTATTGCTACCAGGGGCCGCATATATTACATCTATAATCGCTTTAAAAACTTTAACAAAAACTGTTCATATTAGCTAGCACAAAATGAAGGTAACAATAGTCACTTCCGGTTGAGTAAAAATTCGTGTTCGAATGAAACGTGTGGAACAAAATCTCGAGAATTCTAATCTAATCGATAAAATTACTTTTACATAAAGACTCGAAATATGTACTATTAATGTACGTGTAGCTGCCTTGCTGGCCGTAGTTTGCCCACCCCTGAACTAAAGTAAATTTGTTCCCAATCGAATGGAGTCTGTTATTTAAACACTAATGGATTTTAAAAAGACTTCAACCGCTTAGGCTAGAATGGCTAGATCAGTGGTTCCCCAACTTTTATGAGCGCGGCCCGAATCTGAGTTTGTACCTTGCGAGTGGTATGTTTTTATGTTTTTATTACCAGCAATGCTACACTTTTTTCACGTACCTACACTACAGACAGACAGACAAGCAGTGGTAACATTCAAAATGCACAGCTCGGGTTTAGATCACATCGGCGCCACCCTTTTTGGACCATTAGTCACCCTTGTTTGCATGGCATCCGCAGGGGGGGAAACGGGCATTTTCCCCCTGGAAATTTGTAGTAAGAACCAAAAATTTCTAAAAAACCTGAGGCCAAACGCTTAATTCTGATAAGATTACTTGATTTAATTCTCTCACCGACAGTTTATTTGCTGGTATGACACTCACACTGCACTAAAGTCGGGTTAGCTATTCTGTTTTCATGCAGTGATGACTGATGAGCTTGTAGCTCACTCACGTCCGCTCGTTTTCCTGCAGAGGCAGGCAGCGAAACTAGCTAGCGAATTGAATTATCGATGGTGGTCTTTATTACGTGACAATAACATGGCAACAAAACTTCAAAGGTTAACTTCAAATAATGGTAGAAGAACAAAGTGGGACGGCGTTTTGCCGCATGGCTGTTGAACAGGGTTGCCAGGTTGGCATTTTAAGACCAAATTCCAGAAATTTGGCCTTCTTTGAAGTGGTTGAAAAAATGATGTTTGGCATGTGCGTAATAGTTTGGCATTTTTTGGCTATTTTTGATGGTGTTGGCATGAAAAAACATTTTTGGTATTTTTTGAAACCTCTAGCTCAGGTACTGCTGTCGGCTTGGAATTAAAGAACTTTTTCTTAGGGCAACGGTCCCCTTTTTTTGCCACGGTCCCATTCTCGAAGACACAAGCGGCTTTGCCGTCTAAGTGATGTCACAGGGCAATAGACGTAATGTAGTACTTTTTTGGGCAAGACTTAGGAAACTGCGGCGCATTGTACAGTGTCTAGCAGTGCAGACTGTGCTGTTTTCGGAAAATAAACAAAAAGGCCGTGCAAATCAGGTTAGCTGTTGTGCTGTACAGTACTTAAGTTTCTTTTCAGAAAGGATCTACTGTACGGTGTAAGTTGTTGTTTGCAGATTATGGGTATTCTTCATGCTTGTGTTGTATGTATGTAATAAGTGCAGATCAGTGCAGCCATTAGCAATATTTTAATATAAGCACATAACAGTGGTGCCAGATTTTCATATAAATTTAAACCATGAAAAAGCCAATTTAGCAGATTTCCCCAGTTAAAAACAGTTTTAAGTGTATACCAGAACATAGGCGTAGCCAGGGGAGGCCAAAGGGGGCATGGTCCCCCCAAATTTTTAGAAAATATGGTCATTTTGTGCTTTGAGAGGCGTTTTTCCAAACAAAATACGGTTATTCGCCTAAAATCAAACATTTTGCCCCTCCCAAATTTCTGGGCTGGCTATGCCACTGTGCCAGAACAGCCAGATTTGGTAGATTTTTTTGTAGTAGATATTTTTGTGGAATTATGACATGTCTAATGCTTGGTTTCAAGAATCAAGTGATTGGAAATTATGGCATGATGGTGCATGCGTATTTTCATGAACTGTGATTTATTGTTTCCGGCATTCGTAGGTGGCCTATTTTCTAGGTACAATGTAAAGAACGGATGTCGGTCAGCGCGGATATCGTTAACGGATGGGTGATGACGTAACCGGAGTGGAAAATCCCTCGTCTCATAATAAATAAAGGGAAACACACAACAGAAAAAATATTTTTTCATTTCAATTTAATATAACCTTCACCCCACACTCAATGCTAAAAAGTTGTGATGTTTTGACCGGTGTCGTTGTTTTATATCCTCCACCATGATCCGCTACAGGCTGATATCCGTCTTTTACAGGGCACCTAGTGTCTATTGAACATATTCAAGCAAAGTAAATGGTTGCATATTTTGTTCCAGCTCTGGCTTCAGGGGCAAAACGTTGTATATCAAAGCGTGAAAAATTAGTAAGAGTGTTTCTAGTTTAAATCTGTTTGTTTTTCTGAAGTACAGTGGTTGTTTATTGCTTTATATGGTATAATCAGCACCTTGTTCACGAGCACAACTGTGTTTTTGCCAAATTACTCATTTGTTTATATCAAAACCAACAACATTCAGGCTGTTTGGCATTTTTTGAAGCGATTTGACATTTTTTACAAGTGATTTGGCATTTTTTGTTCACTTGGACCTGGCAACTCTGCTACTGAATGCAGACATCTTGTCGTGTACTGCAGCGAGACGGTGACTGATGATAGCGGAAAGCCACGTAGTTTTATACGGTGTGAAAAAAGCATGAGTGAATCTGTAGCACTTCTTCCACAAGTTTGAAAAATCAAATGTTAGTGTGAGACTGTGAGTGTGAACAGTGTGCCTGAACTGAGCGAATAGCTTATTCAAACTATTCTTGTGCAAGCTTCTTTTCAACAGTGGCTCTCAACCACTGTTCTGGGAGCCGCATGCCCCCCTCAATCACAATTTGTGTGGCCCTCAGCAGTCTTTCAATAACACATCTAATATTTTGTGTAACAGACTTCGTTCTGCTTTGAAACAAATGTGTCAACTGACTTGTGTATTTCTTGGGTACGGCTCTCTAACAAAGTCGTAAGTCTGGATTTGGCTCCATTGAGAGAAAAGGCTGAGAACCACTGCTATGAAGGATTGAGCCAGGGGATGCGTAGCTGAAAGTGGCCCACTTGCCACTGTAGCGTTCCCACCAGCCAACACTCAGAAAAAACTTGAGAAATGATGTTGAATCCTGATGTGGATTGCTAAACTAAATCTCCACATCAGCGTGGTTCAAATAAAGGCCCGCGGGCCACATATGGCCCACGAACAGAATTTTTGAGGCCCGGGAGCTTTCGCAGTATTGATTGTGTGTATGTTGCAGTAGGCAATTTTCATTAGAACAAGCATAACATCGGTTAATAATAATGTAAAATATTAACGGCGTTAGACTAAGACTGTAGAGAGCTTCTAGAAAGTAGTCTGCAAAGATAGGTTTCCCAAACAGAAGGATTCACACTAAAATTCGCTTGATGTTTGAAAGCACATACGTGTATGAGAGCACATTTTCTACGTTGAAGCAAGTCAAATCTGAAAACAGAAGTAGAATGGCAGACGAAAAATCGGACCATGGGCTCCGACTTGCTATTTCTAACATATTGGTATTGTTAAAGGAATGATAGTGTCAAGGAAGACTTAACCACAGGCATCGCACTGATAGAGATTTGTAATAAATTGTTTGTTGATATTGGGTAATAATTTCAATGACACACCAATTGAACTTACCTATTTTCTCTTTTCAATTTTAAATCTTGTAAATCTATTGTCTTATACATCATTTTGTTGGAAGTGACCGGCGAGTTGTAACGTCTTTGTAAAATGGCCCATAGGTAAAAAGTAGTTGGGCCACGCTGCCCTACATAACCGGAAAATACTGAGGAAAACGCAAAAAAACAACCTACTGAAAACCAAAAGAATACTGAAAACGAAAAGCTAAGTAGAGGCTCAGTTTTTGCATTTAGCTTGCCAGGTGGAGCGATTCGCTCCTCTGACTTCCCGTCAGTTTGCCACTGCTTTTCACACAGTGTAAAACTACGTGGTTTGTTAGAAAACGTCTATGCAGGCTTGTGGAATACGTCTTGATCATTAAGGTTTATTCCTGACATCTGAGTGAGCAGTGGCGATTCTAGAAATAAAAAGTGGGGAGGCCACTGCGGGGCCAAGAAAAAGTAGGGGGGGGCAACATAAATGTCTATCTTGCATTGTGATTTTTCATTGTTTTGAAGATGAAGTTGCTATGATTAACCCTATCAAACCCAACATGCTGTAGGCTTGTGATATCATTATATATGAACTAACGTTATTATTAACTAGAGACACCTAAACACCACTGTAGATGCAATCACACACGTGTACTGCTATGTCGAAGATTCTGTGCTAAGCAGTGTTGTAGGAAGTAGGGATGCAAGCGCACCCCTAAAGGTTTTGATTTATTGAAAATCCGGGTAAAATCCTTGAAAACCTGGGAAAAATCTCTGAAAATCCGGGCAAAAATGGCGCCTAACCTTGATTGATTTCATAAAATGGCGCCCAACGTTTGTAGAAAAGCACATGAAGACCTTATTTTGGAGGTCATCCCAAAAAAGGTCTTCATGATCTTTGAGGGAAAAATTTGTAGGCAAAGTCGCCCAAAACATTTCGGGCAAGTTTGGGAAAATTCGGGCAAAAATCCTTCGCACTCCCAAAAATTTGCCTGCTCATACACCTATGGTGCTAACCATGTAACTTCCAGAGTACTCCACATGTAAATCGAAACACCATTTTCCATACACAATTGTGCCGGACCCACGTGAACAAAAACAGCTCCAAGAAAGTGAATACAATTCGCATGAAAGCGAAATCATTCCAACCACGAATTCCATCTTGACACAAAGACATGTAAGCTGTTGATAGCTAACTAGTTTCATCAAAGATATTCTTACTACAAAGCACATAAAGTAAACTGTCTTCCAAGAGATTGGTGACTACTGACTAATCCGTTTTTGTAGTAGCTTATGGAGATTTTGTCATTGTGGTGTAACCATAACAATGTAATGCAACTACTACTGCGAGTGTGCAGCGTTGAAAGGGTGAGGACTATTCAATGCAGTATACAGTTAACAGCTGCGAGGTTTCGGCACCAGTTGCACCTAAGTAGCATGGTAGCGCCGCAGATAGGTGTGCATCGGCGTTTAGGGCGTGTACCTGATAGCAAGATGTAACAGCAGGCGTAAAACTTATTTTGCAGAATGTTCCCACTAAGTTGTTCATTTTATTATTCACACTGAAATTTCCTCTGACTGATCCTCAAAAGCTGACTTTTCAACCCTACGTTGATTTATGACTGTCTTGTCATAAGCGAAACACACACTACCTCTAAACCAAAAAAGATTCAGACAAATAGACAACGAGCAATATAAATGTCACAGAGATCCCTTTCAGCCTACGTTTAAATTTTATATGGTTACTTAATCCTTCGATTATCATGTCGACTGTCAAATCCATCAACGAAATCTGTTTGTACAGCCAGAACTTTTCAATTTAAAGATCTGTTTTTACAGCTAGAACTTTTCAATTTAAAGTAGGTCAGTGTTACCCAATATTTCACTTGTCATGGAATTTATGGGTAATGTTTTCACTAATTTCAGTTTTGAAAAACTTCTCTCGCATGAAGCGCTGGTGACGGGAAAAGTTACAGCTACCAGCAACAATCAAACGCAGCTTTTTAAGTAGTTATAAATGAAAAAATTGTTCGAGCGATATAGACAGCTTCGACTCCTTCCGAAGCAAATTCTTTGTCAAAGTTATTTTTAAATCATTTTCACTAAATGAATATGATCTGCGAATTCTTCCAAGGGTTTTTCTGATGGAAATGTTTGACTTCTGGGGCAATGAGCTGAAACACGCGAAAGAATTGCTTCTGAATCATTACAGAAAATCCATACAAAATTCTATGAGGTTGCAGGACACGTGGGTAGAGTTAAAACTATAGTCACGAACCACTTACGTAAGATGTTTCGAAGTCGTATACACAAGGCAGCAGAACGCAAAACAGCAGCCAGGATGAACTCAGATAAATTAACTGAAACCAATTCTTAATGCTTTCACAAACCTTTTGCTACTAGAGCAAGCAACAATCTGCAGACAATAATATAATCCAGCTCCATCTCACACTCTAATGCACGAAACATAAATCTTGCCATTTCTGCGACTGTTTCTTAGTTTCGAAATGAGTTTGTCAACACTACGACCGCGGTCTGACTAAATTTCACGCAGGATCCGAGCAAACCATTGTGTGTGTCGTCCAGTGGCGTAAGCAGAAAATTTTCATGGGAGGGTTTCATTCAGTGGCATATGGTGGTCATTTGATTTGGTGTGCGTTGTTTGTGACGTCACAATTTGACGCCATATTCATTTTTCCAAACCAACGTTTTGGCGAAGTTTGTTGACATATATGCATATTCGTCTACACGCACACCCCTTATTTTATGCGTCATTACACTGAATATAATTATCAGCGCTCCAGGTTAGAATATCAGAGGAAAATATACTCAACGCTGCGATACAGCAGTTAACAACTGCAAAAATATCAGGCTGCGCATTAAAACAAGGGAGTAAAACACACTCATCATTGCGTCAGAGAAATTTACAACAGCAAAATGAGGCTGCGCTAATGTCTTGTCAAATACGAGCAGTAGAGCATAGAAAGTGTGCGGCTGGACTGACTGTCGCGCACCCCGGTTTGCAAGATCGAATCTTGCTAAACTACGCAAGAATTGAGAATGCGCATAAAGTACGCAAGGAAGCTTTCTATTTTTTGTTATGAATCGAAGTCCAACAAATTTTTAGTTTTCCTTTTTCCTACTGAGATATTATCAAATGCCTGAATGCTTCTATGTTAACAACTGCTGTTTTTGAGCTCGTGCAACAGTTTTATCATTCTACAGAAAATGGTAATGAAGCCAATGCGGTCAGCGCTTGCGCTGATCAGCCATAGCAGACTAAATTAAGACAATAGTTTTGGATAAAGTGAACTATGGCCGAACACACTCTTAAACATGCGTATGTGCAGGTCCCCGACTAGGGGGGGCGGGGGGGGCAATGCTCCGGGGCGGCACTTTTGGCGACAAGAAGGAATAGCAAATGGTCTTTCACGAATGAACGTGATGCTAGATTTAGGTTTTAGATTTTGGTTAAGGTTGGGCTTACCATACGTTCCGCCTGTCCCGGTGTCCCGGTTAGCAAAACGTCCCGGAATTTCACTTCAGTGAAATTTTCAATATTAACTCCTGCCTGATGATGCACTGTTATGAATTAATTCCGTCCTGAAAGGCTTGACTTTGTCTAACCCGCGGCTTACTTCACTATCTTAATTAAATTAATATGTGTTAGCGTGATATGGACCGTTGTGTGTAAAATAAACCATTAATAATAATAATAATACAGGAATTGCCTTCGCTCAATGGTCATTTGTACAGCAACTTTGCTATAGAAAAGGCAGGAAAATGTTACTTCAAGTGTTCGATTCATGTTACTTTTGATTCTGTGATTGTATGATCTTACTCTTGAAAAAGAATTCAATAATGTTGAAAGAATGATCTGATTCAACCGCTTTCACACATTCGTTCTCAGGTTACATGTGAATCGTGCTAGTGACCATCAGATGTGGAAGGTGGTGGCATGGTTGCCAGATTAGCTCTTGTGGAGCCAAAAAACAGAAATTAGACTCTTTTGAGAAACAGTTGCCTTTAAAATTTTTATTTGGCTATTTGGCTACTTTTTGGCTCTTTTGCAACTTTTTCGTTCCACAAATTTTTCTTGGAGAAGAGTTGCGAGTGGTGCGTGTAGCTTGTCCCCGCCACCATAAAACGAGAAGTGGGCCACCATACAGTTGTGTAATGCTTAACGAGCACCAAAATTTACTAAAAAAAGAGATAAAGAAGATGTGCAAGTGGAACGCGCCACTTGTCTCATGCAGTGCCCATTAAATATATTCCTGCTCACCTGCTGCACACTGCATTGTCTTAAATTTCAATATTTGAACCAGGCACGAAGTCCATAGATCACAACCACACACTGTATCCACAACGCAGATTGATATTAACAGACACAGAGGGTTTTGTAATGGCGTTGGGGTAGGACCACAAGATTACAGCAGGGGCGGATCCAGAGGGGGGAGATAGCCCCCCTAAAACCTACAAAAGTAACATTTTTCACTATGATTTTGTTCAATTCGGAAAGCACCATTCGCGATATAAGGCCCATTTGGGCCTCATTGTTTTGTCACAGCGTGTTGTGAAGTATGCTTCATGTCGCTTACAGTAGTCAACTCGTAATGAGCCTTAACTGCAAAATATTACTGAAATCGCTCCCCCCCTAAGCTTACTGGCTGGATCCGCCCCTGGATTACAGACACTTTCTCTAATCACAGTTGGTCGCTAACTCGTAGCACTTGGTACAGTACTACATCCAGGGTAGTGTACTCCAAAATCAGGGTTAAGAATTTTGCTTTTTTGAAGATTTTGACATTTGGTTCTTTTCGTACTGGGATTTTTTACTGATTTTGAAATTCTGGATGTTTTTCAACGCACTGGCCTTTTTTTAAATCGAAAAAAAATAGACAAAATTTGGCTTTTTTCTGTCGGTAAAGCTTGACCCAGAAAATGTATATGAGCCACATATTGACATTCAATACAAATCTTTGCTCTTCTGACCAGGGTCTATAACCATCAAGATTATGAACTTCCACCCGCCCGTGAAGACTTTGGTTCAAAATTCCTGGCTGAAACTTAACTTAATTTTATACAAAAGCCAAAACAGTGAAGCCAATGCGGGAAAGTAGTGTGCACTGTGCAGATATTGAGGGAATAAATGTAAAGCCGAGATCTGCAAATTCTTTTGTCTGTCAAACCTTTGGTAAAACCCAGACATCTCACCGAGCCCCGAGCGAGTTGAACTTCTCGGATCCCACTACCTCACAAATACGGGGGATTTGATTAACACCAACTACTGATATTACATCTACCTAACTCTAATTGAAAAGCAATGAGCAAGAAATATTATATTATCAATACAAGCACAAAAGGAAAATAGCAAACTTTTCATTGAAATTTGAGACTCCATCAATGCGAAGGGTGTAGGAAATGCAAGTGAAAACCGCTCAACAACTGCACAAAATTTCGGGTATTTAACAGCGGTATGTACATGGCATTGTCACGCAGGTTTTTGCGTTTAAACAGTGATTAAGCTTCGAGATCCACACGCATATCAGTGAGTTCATCTTGCAACTGCGAATTAATGTCTGCATTTTGCAGACAGTCAAATAGTGTAACAGTCCAAACCGGCACACGTATCCTCTATAGGTCCTCAAAGAGTACCTTCAAAGTCTTAACTTAAATTTTAAAGGTGCTTTGCAGATATCTCCAGATCACTGTCAACAATGCTTCCACCTTTTTCCAATTTAAGCAAGTTGGAGAAATATTTAAAATAATTGCGTTCCAATTTTGAATAGACTTAATTTGGTTTGAAATCCCGTGAGAATTGTTTGAGCTTGAATAACAGTCATTTCGTTCATGCCGCATTGTGTCAAGTCTGGTTTGCCAAACTTACGACGAATGAGATTTGGTTGCTGACAGCACGACACCACAAATGGTGTGCCATGAGAAAACGTTTGGGAACCAATGTTGCATGATGTAATGGAAATGGTTTATTGTTTCGTATGACTCAGCCAACAAGCAAAAACACCATTAAAGCCATTGCATGCAGTAAACCAACCACTAGCGAAGATTAGAGCAAATGAAAACACAATGGCACAATAGCTGATCAGTGTAAACAAAGAGGGTTGCTGTGTCATATAGGATTGGCGAAAGACCGTGGCGATCATCTGGTCAACCAACCCCGTTTATCCCTTTTAGACAAGTGTTGAGAAACAACAGTTGGCCATCAAATAAGCATAATGAAAAGAAAAACAAAAACAAAAAACGAATGAACGCAGAACATGGTGAAGAAAATGTACAGGTGAAACCGCATGCCTATGT
>JGI24158J21664_10013641_pt1 | contig 10712 bp, 4 predicted proteins | sample Ectturendosymbi3_FD_21664 | JGI IMG/M metagenome (IMG submission 21664)
ATCAGTGTAAACAAAGAGGGGCGCTGTGTCACATAGGATTGGCGAAAGACCGTGGCGGTCATCTGGTCAACCAACCCCGTTTATCACTTTTTGTCAAGTTGGTTGATGATCCAGACATGCTGAACAGCAATTGATAATTAGCATCTTCAACATACGCTCAATTCCATAGAAATAATAATTTATGCCCTTTGAAGAACTTCCAGATGCTGTTTTAATTCAGTAAAAGCTGCTTTTTTGTCAAATGTAGATAAATTATGAGCTGAGAGCAACACAATTTTGTGTTTCACTTTTCAGCATGTCTGGATCATCAACCAACACCCCAATGAAAATCTCATTATTATTATTATCAAACGTAGGAAGATTAATGGCACAATATCTAGCCACATAAATCCTCAAAAAGTAAAAAAAAATTGTGGAATGAATTACTTACTTTTTTTAGCAGCTGATGTACCAGCTTGTGTAGAAACAAGAGCTTTCCCACCTTTACCTTTTTTTGTATCTGACTTGCCACCAGCATTTTTATCTGGCATCATAAACCAATGCTTTATTAACCTAATTATTGGCTTCTGAAATTTAACAAACACAAATGCAAAGACAAATGAGTTGCAAAGACACAGGAGTTATAACAGCTCAACTAGTTCATGTGCAGTGGAATACAAGTGTAAGTAAGGAGTGATTAACAACACCAGTTATACTAACTAAAAGGACTTTAGAAACTTTTGTTTCTTTCCTTGTTCATTTTATTATTTTGCTTTATAAAAACCTTCACTTAATCCCATTCTGCTTTCTACTTCATTATTTCTTTGGGTCATTTCACGTCAACTGATCCAGAAAATTTTTAAAATTCAACCCACACTCTCAGATTTTTATGAAATTTCGTATGCTTGCAGAACTTCTTTTCTTGATTCCAAATATACCAATTTTTTTTTTAAATCGGCCAAGTGGAACCAAAGTTATGAGTGTTTAAAGACGGCCACTTTTGTGTTCACTGAAGCGGAATATTCATGAAAAATTTGGTGGTCTGACTTTACAGATCTATGACTTGACTAATACTAACTTTTAGACCTTGTGGTTTGGATATATTGTAGCATCAGGCATATTTCACCCAATTTAGGAAGTACAAGTTCATTGGATATGGGTTTCTATGTGTAACCCATGGCTAAACTACAGGACCCCCTGTGTTCACTCATGCATAACACCATTCTTGATTGCTTATAACTTTTGTTTTACCAAACCAATCCACATGTGCCATACATCATTTGAAAGGTCTTGATAAGTTCTATTTAGATCACAAAAAAGAATTAGTGGCTTATTGAGTATTTATTCTAAAAACTTAAGAGCACAGTTTTACCTGAAAATAGGCCTATTTTGTTAATAAAACACTTATATTAAAGACTAAGAAAGCAACAAATTTGTCACTTCCATTGTTGTTTGTGGTTTTCAGTCACACTTAGTCCATTCACATGTCCACTTCCATTGTGGCAAAATTATGGCTTTTCCACGATTTTGGCTTTTTTCTTGCTGAGTAGCGCTGCAGGTTTGGCTTTTTGCAGCCCTGTTGAATAGGCTGGTCTACTAGCCTGGCCACAATGAAAAAAGTCATAATTGCTAGTCAACATGTGAACAGACTGACTAGGCCTATCAGCTCTTTCTGTTTAACTTGATGGATTTTCAGTTCCTTTTTTGGTAAAATTTGAAAAGTTATGTTGGTAAGTGTTTTTGAACAATATGCCACCATGTACTTGATATTCAATATCTGATTCTCCAATGGCTGCTGGAGGCTTTCCATAGCAGTGGATCTTTTCACAGTGCCACCAATGCCATCACATGGAGATTTCCCATGGCTTGTTGCAAAAAAAGACCACGATGCTTTTATTCCAAAATCTTTTTCGTGTTCACAAAGATTGTGAAAAGATTTTCTATTCTTATATTGAGCTGCACACCCATCACTGAAATATTCCACAAACTCTAATTGTGGAACTGCTTTTTTCAGATGTTGAATAGTCTTTTCCTGAATTAAATGCACCGTTACAACATCATGTCACAATTCTTCAGAAAGGAAACAAAGGCTGGGAAATCAACAGTGGGTTTTCACTGTTTTATAGTAGCAAACTACTGGATGCACTGTACAACTTTGATGTGCCCAGTGATACACCTGCACTTCATCCTGGATATGAAATGAATAGTTTTCTGCGAAATCCATTAAAATGAAGGCAGTTGCATTGTCTATGTTTTCTTTTCGCTGTTTTAGGTAAGCAGATTGGGAGTCCAAAATAAAGTGATGTGGTGTTAACTTTTCAAGTTTTTTTTGCTGAAATTTCATAAAAATCTAATGGCCTAGATCAGTTGACGTGAAATTTAATAAAATCTGATGGCTTGGATCAGTTGACGTGAAATGGCCCCTTTTTCTTGTATAATGCTTACGAGTTGCTGTTTTACAATGTGTATATGTCTTGTTATATCCTGATGATGCTATGAGATGATCTGCACCTTGTTAATGTGGCCAGCAAAATGTTTTTAATAAGAAATTAATTTAACATAACATTATGCATCTTCAGTCCTGATGTCTTATTCATCTAGAATGAAATTGTTGCAATCTCTCGGTTGGCATTGCGCTGAATGCGTGGTTCACCATGAACAGAATGTGCACAAAGAACAACGCCCATATACTATATGTGGCACAAACAAGCAAAATAGAGTGATAGCGGCGTGGAAGCTCAGCCTATTTTAGCTGGTGAATGATTGAACATGATGACTAGCATACGCGGAGAGTGATCTTGCCAGGTGATCTCTATTGTTGTTTGCTGCCAGTGTGACCAGGATGTGAAGGTTGTGCTGTGTGAAGCCTTTACAAAAAGAACGTGCAATTGGTGCAGTTCATTGTTAAAAGGAAGGCATGTTGTTGCAACCTCTCAGTTGGCATTGCACTGAATGTGCGCAAAGAACAACACCCATATATGTGGCGCGAACAAGCAATAATAGAGTGAATACGGCATGGAAGCTCTGCCGATATTGACATGATGACTAGTGTACGAGGAACGTGATCTTCTCAGGTGATCTCTATTGTTGTTTGCTGCCACAATATGAAGCTTTGCGCAAATGCCGCTCGGGCTTTCCAATCACAACAAAATCTTGTCAAACAAAATCATTTTATTTGAATAAAATTTCAGGACTAAGCATGTGCAGAGTTACATGAAATCAATTTCATATAAAATATATGCTGATAGATTCAACTGTGTCAACTTTGTGGAGACTAGTTACCTGAAAGCCAATATGTGCAATTCTGAATCATCACACAGTTGCATAACTACTAATAGCTGCTAATTGCAGTGTACACTATATGCATTTTTTCTTTTTGCATAGTTTACAGAAAGGATAAACAGCACCAACATTATGTTGGTCATAATCCTGCTTTGCAAGCTGTGCAAACTCTATCAGTCACTCTTCTATAATCTTCTACCACTCTCATACGTAGCTTTCCAACTTTAGGATGCATCAGCTAACAAAAACACATACCTACTCTAGGGCAAAGTTCAATTTTTATTAAACTTTGAAGGTTTTCTTCCAGTGTCGCTTTCCGCTTACCCAAAGTGCAAGCTTACTCTCATGTTAAAAGCAAAATCAAAAACTTTATATATATAGCGTTAACACCATTATCCTATGGTTTCTCTGTTTACGCTTTGCAATGTTAAGTAATAGATAAATTGGTTAAAAATCTCCAAGAAATCCTCGGATATCAATATACCATACCAAATAACATGTACCAAATTTTTTACAAACCAAATCAAAACTTTATAGCCTATAGCCACCACTTTAAAAATATACCATACCAGTGAGCAACACTGGGCCAGAGTATCCTCCTGTCCTTTCTTCCATATGACTATCAATTTGTATCAAAGACATGTGAAGTGTCGTCTGGTTGTGACTGGGCAACACTGACTCATCAGTCATGAGTGACCCTAGCTATAGGCTATTACCTTGCCCAGAGACGGTTTAGAAATATTTTAAAACCATCATCTTTTCATTAACTGAACCATGTTCTAATGTTAGTTTTTTTACTTTAGGGACACCTGACATGAAAACTGTACTGTTTTTTTCAGTGTGCTGACAGACTTTTTACTATGAAAATGTAAGGCAGTTGCTATACCTACCTGTGGATCTTGAAATTTTAAAAGTTATTCATACGCTACAGTACCTGTGACGTGACAATAATGACGACAGTGCAGTAGGCTGCTTGGTAGAAACGAAGTAAACGAAAAAGGTAAACCCTAAACCTAACCCAACCTTAACCAAACCTTATCCCTAACCCAACCCTAACCTAATGCTAACCCAGCACTGACCAACCCGTAAAGGTAACACGTAAGCATGAAATAAAGTTTAAAAAAAGTTAAGTCGGCAAGTTGAGAGTAGAACCAAAAATCATTGGCATAGCAGCCATGACGCATAACCGCTTCACCACGAGACCCACATCGTTTGAATGACAAAGTGACCCTTTGCTTTGAATTTCGCAAGGCGGCCAGGCGTATGCGTAGTCTAGTCATTTCCTAAAATGTAAATAAATGCAATACCTTTCTTATCGCCAACAAACTTACTAACACTACTACTTAACTACTACCATCATCTTCTTTCGTGATCGTAGACTCTCTTTGTTCAAGTTTTTTTCGAGTTTCAAATTTCTAAGAACAGAGAGAGAGAATAACAATTGAATTCCTCAAGGTCAAATATCCTACTTCACAAACACAGACACAGTCAGTGTGATTGAATATCAAAAATATTGATGTTTTGCGCTAAGAAAATCACTCCTTGTTTTGATTCCTGTTATTAACACACTGTAGATGATGACATGCATTTCCATCCACATGATCTGATGTCGAGACCGCTGCCTATTTTCTGATTTAATGACATCTGCTATTTCTGCATTTGCAGAAATCCTTACCGAGCAGTAGCGCGCCTTTCGTCGATCATATAACCGACGTATTTCAAAATATCGAAATCAGCAGATCCACCAGATGGTTCCGAGTCAGATTTTCCCGACTCCGCAACTATTCCCAAATTTTTTGATCCAGATCCCAGACCAAAAAAATTTCCTAATTTGAGAATTCGACTCCTGTTCTGACTCCGGCTACCATTAGGCATACCATGTTTTTGTGATTGAAAACCGATTGAAAAAATAAATGTAATTAATATCTTACTTGGAGTATGTAGCTATTTTGGATTCCTATAGTTAAGACATCAAGAAAAACTAAAATAATACATTTTACAAAGAAACAAAACGATGTTCAAGCATTTGTAAATTTACACATTCGTTCAATCATACTTTTCTGCAGACAATATTTTCTTCAAGTCTTTGTTCGATTTTATTTTCTCATAAAAATCAAAGCAGGAAAAGTAAGAATTAATTGACTATTTACAAATGATAAGGGCTTTCACATTCCGCTTCAGCATTCCGCTTCTCTTATCAGAACACATGCTATTCATATTGGCTGACTCAATGCCAAACCAGGACTTTTTGGTTGACTGGCCAGGACGCCGGGACAAAGCCTTCAAACTGGGACTGTCCCTGCTCAAACGGGACGTATGGTATGCCTAGCTACCATCGATGTATCCAAAATTCAGCAATGTTTTACTTAAGAAATGACATGCATAAAGACCCGCAGACTCCTGCTACTGCCAAAAATGGAAAGAGACTCTGGCTCTGGTGTCAGGCGAAATTTTTGACTTGAAAATTTTCTAATGTTGCAGCCTCTCCGGTGGTGTTGCGTTAAATTTGCGGTTCACCACAAACGGGATGCGCATGAAGAAAAACATTATATATATAAGCGCGAACAAGCAATAACAGAGTGATCTCGTCGGGTGATTTCTATTGTTGCTTGCTGCCACAGTGCGAAGCTTTGTGCACATGCTGCTCGGGACTTCCGATCGCAATAAATGGTGCTGTGACCAGGATCTGGAGGTCGTGCCGAGTTCAGCCTTCACACAAAGAACGTGCGATCGGTGCGGTTCGTTGTAAATAGGAGGGGATGTTGTTGCAACCTATCCGGTGGCGTTGCGTTAAATGTGTGATTCACCACAAACGGGATGTGCGTGAAGAAAAACACTATATATATGTGGCACGAACAAGCAATAAAAGAGTGATCTCGTTGGTTGATCTCTATTGTTGCTTGCTGCCACAGTGCGAAGCTTTGCGCACATGCCGCTCGGGATTTCCGATTGAAACACTAATTTCACGCCATGTGCGCAATGCGCATGCACAGAGTCATATCCTATGTATCAAATATACGCTGTGAAAACTGGTGATTAGGGCTTAGGTTTTGTGTTTGATTAAGTGTGTTGGTTAGGGTTTGGGGCTTTGGATAGAAAAACAAAAATAATTGAGGTCTTAGACTAAGTCCAATATTTTTCTGTGGTTTTGCATATTCCCGTGCTACAGCTTGTTGTGGGTGTCGGACATCTAACCAAAAAGTTTTATTTGCACAACACACATCAAAAATGTAATCGCCAAACTTTATCCTTTTACTCTGAGAAGCAAAATTACTGACAAAAAATATTAGGTCAGAAATTTCTGACATGTTATTGTTTTTCAGTTATTTTGCTTCTCAGAATAAAGAAATAAAGTCTGGCAACTGTTTTTTGATGTATGTTGTGCAAATAAAAACTTTTTGGTTAGATGTCATTGTCAGGTACCCACAACAAGCTATAGCACGGGAATAACTTTTGCCATTGAAAATTTTCGGACTTAGTCCTTGACCTCAATTATTTTTCTTTTTCTCACCCTAACCCAAACCTTAACCCCACATAGTTACCTAAACACGAATTCCTAAGCCTTAATAATCAGTTTTATCAGCGTATTTGGTATGTAGAATATTACTCTGTGCAGGCGTACATGGTGTGAAGTCAGAAAGTTCGCAAGTCAGAAATTTCGCTTGACACCGCCTTGAACCGAACAATGGAACATGCCCCGTGATCATGAGGGAATAGGATAGATAGATGTGTTGTGTACTATGTGCAGACAGCAGGGTGATAGTTGCTGTAGCCTGTGATTGCTGTATCTTCGTTGTGTGAGGTGCAGCGTATTTGTTGTGGTTTATTTATTGTTTTATTCAATATTCATAATTTGTAAGGGTGGGCTTACCGGAACGTTGTAACGTGTCCAGTTTTGTTTAGCCTGTCTTATAAATGCTTAGCCCAGACTGACAATCTCCGTCACTAGTCACACTTTCATCGGTAGAGTTAAGAGTAGGCCTACCTAGTTTTTCTTAGCTCTAGTACTAGTACTACTGCAGTAGATCATAATGGTCAGGCTCAATGCTTTAATCAATCACCACGAAATTAGAAATGAAATGTCCAAGTACAGGTACAGTCAATCAAGTGTAGGCTTTTATAATAAGGCAGTGGCTATAGATAGTATACGCCTGTGGATCTTGAAATTAGAAAACTTATTTAATAGGCTATGCCACCTGTGACATGACAGTTACGCACGACGGAAAGTGCTATAGGCTTGGTAGAAACAAACTAAATGTTAAAGATAAACCCTAAACCTCAACCTAACTGTACTAGTACTAACCGAACCCTAATCCTAACCTAACCCTAAGCTAAGCTAACCTAACCCTAAGCTGAGCTAAGCTAACCAAAAGCTAACCTAACACTAAATCAACACTAACCTTAAGCTAAGCTAAGCAAACCCTAACCACTAACCCATAAACGTAAAACCTAAGCCTGAAAAAAAGTAAAGAAAAAAGCAAAACGAAAGTCGGCAAGGTGAGATTCGAACCCAAAACCATAGGCATGGAATGCGTAGTGCATAACCACTACACTATATGATCCACGCAGTTTGAATGACAAACTGATCCTTAATTTGTGAGGACAAGCATATCCGTAGTCACTTCCTTATATAATAATAATGAGGAGATTGCTGGGAGCTAATCATTTTTTGCCAATTGATTTGATAGGCCTGGACTTATCATTATTCACAATTATGTGTCATGGCTGCCATTCGTGTCTCACTGGTACAAATATTTTTAAAAAAATATTTTTTGCATCATTTCTTGATGTACCAAATCACTATAATGCTAAAACGGTTAATCCATGCTGCAATTATCATACAAAGCCCCTGAGAATTATTTGAAAGCAATTGTGAAATTATAGATGGTTTTGATATAAATGTTTTTAGGGTAGCCTAATGTGAAATGTCAAAAAACTGCTAGGTTGTTTTGTTAAAAAGTAAGTTTTAGGCAGGAGCTATATACGCCTGTGGATCTTGAAATAAGAAAACTTATTAAAATCTATGCCACCTGTGACGTAACAGTTACGCACAATGAGAGTGCAGTAGGCTTGGTAGAAACAAAGTAAATGTAAAAGATAAACCCTAACCGTAGCCTTAACCTAACCCTAATCCTGTCCTAATGCTAACCTAACCCTAAGCTAGCCCTAACCTAACATTAAGCTAACCTAACGCTATCCTATCCCTAACCTAACATGAACCTGTAAATGTAAGCCTGAAAAAAAGTAAAGGAAAAAAACAAAACGCAAGTCGAAAGAACAAAAATAAAACGAAAGTGGGCAAGGTGAGATTCGAACCAAAAACCATAGGCGTAGAAGGCATAGCGCATAACCGTTACACTATACGATCCATGCAGTTTGAATGACAAACTGACCCTTTTATTTGAATTGTGTCAGGACAGGCGTATCCTTAGTCACTTCTTAAGTTTTATCACATATCTTTGTTAGGCTTATTATGGTAGGATTTGTGTAGCGAAATCTTTTTTAAGTAGTACTATAGTCTGAATAGATTCATGTTTGGTGCATGGATAGTATTTAGAAATTGATACTGATGTCCTGGCTCAATCAAGCAGCGAACAGCATTGCGTGCTAACAATATAATCACAATGATTTTGTGTATTTTGATAGCGGCTGTAAGTTTGGCAGCAGACATTCATTTTTAAAAAGTTATTTGTCCACCGCCTGTCATGTGTCACTAATCCATGACGAGTGTGCACTAGATTGCACTATGCTTGCTAGTAACATACTACACCCTGAACTGAATCAGGGTTTGAGTTTAGCTTGTGAAAAAATATTTTCACCATTACTTGTCTGGAGACAGGCTCATCTCTTATCAAAGAATAATCTTCTAACACATGTTGGACAGGGTCACTACAAACTTCAATGTGTGAGTGGCCACAGAGATTCAGTGCCAAGGAGCTTGGATTAGGCACATTATAAATTATTGAGCTGTTCTTACACAATGGTAGCGTACGAGGAAAAAAGGTACACCGTGAAACAACTTAAATACGTGTGTAAGACATTCATATGACAAATAATTGCAAAGTATTCCTTTCAATGCAAAATGTTATTTCATCAAAAATGGATAAATTTTTGGACCAACCTACCTATGATGAAAAGTGGCAAAGTATTCCTTTACCTACAAACTGCTAATTTCATAAAAATGGCAAAATCTTTTTGGACCACCATGTATATGCTTATTCATTGGGACAAGGATTTTGATTTGAGATGTGGTGACTTTGTTAGCTTGCCATGCATTAAGCAGGGATGAACAATGGAAAGGCAAAGACTGTAACAAAGTATAAGTTACTTTTGAAAACATATATCATTAACATAAAAACAATTTTGATATGCAAACTATTATGAAAAATGTGGATGATAGCCAATAATTTTATGATAAACCTGTCATGTAAATATTTGGTCCTTTTAAATGTGAAATTTTAGTTTTATGATGAACCTTTTGTAGATTTAAGCCATATTTTATGATGCATGAAACATGGCCTTTCATTGGAGCAAGCCCTTTTCTTGTGTTGCAATCGGAAAGCTTGAGCAGTAAGTGCACAATGCTTCACACTGTGGCAACAAGCAACAATAGAGATCACCCAACAAGATAAATCTCGTCATTACCATCAGGAAGTACAGTCAACTGTTCACCAGGTTCACAAGCATTGTTAGAAGTCACTCACCAAGATCAATTCGTCAGGATCATTTTATTATTGCTTGTTTGTGCCACATATATATGGGTGTTAGTTTTCATGCATATCCCGTTTGTGGTGAATCGCACATTCAACGCAACACTAACAGAGGTTGCAACATTTAAGCAAAAATGACAAACTCGCTTGCCACCAGATCCTTTTCTTTTCAAATTAAATCTTGCTAGCAATTGTGCACAGTCATTATTAGTGTTTGTTTTGCCTTTAGAATTTCTGTAATTTTTACAAACATCTATTGAAAAGAGCTCTTTCTAGGAAAAAGATCATAATTTTAAATTTAGCAGAGGATACATCATCAGATGCTTTTTTGCATAAGAAACTTTTCTTAAATATTCCTTAAAATTGAGCATCATAACATCAAGAATCATGGCAAATATAATTCATACTTTAATTGGAAGAAGCAATGCTAATCCTGCAAAATATGATAAATGCTAAACTGTAATGGTCAAAGAGTAGAGACATTTCAACAAATGTAGAATTAGGCAAAGAACTGATTTTTCCTACAGCCTGACATTGCCAAATTTGTATGATTCTCGCACGTGGCTTTGCGCGGCAATTTCTCTGGTCCGGTATGCTCTACAGACCCGGTAAAAGTCTCAAAAGACGCGGCAAGTCTTCTAGTCTGCACTGTGAAAAAAAATTTTTTTGCTTGGGAGATGCAGGTTTTTTGTGAGTGACATCATAAGTGGCGGGCTTTTAGGCCACCTTGGCCCACTTTGC
>JGI24158J21664_10013642_pt1 | contig 10712 bp, 3 predicted proteins | sample Ectturendosymbi3_FD_21664 | JGI IMG/M metagenome (IMG submission 21664)
GGGGGGGGGGGAAATGCCTACTTGGTTGCGCGCCTGCTAGTTGATGCACTTCGAAAACTTTTTCTGTGAAGAGTTTATGCGCGAGCAAAAAGTGTTTGGTGAAGTCGAAAATATATTCCCACTTTTGTCACCAAGAACCAATGATTCGTGTTTTTGGATTGCAAATAACTACAATGACCTTAATTTCAAAGTAGTGACCATTTTAAAATGGAGCAATGGATTGGAATGTGGTAATTTCATTTGGTGTTTTTTAGCATTTGAAAAGTGTTGAGGTGGTGTTTATTGAAGTTTGACCAATTTCGACCAACTGTGGAAACATTAACATCTGTTTGTGTGATTTTCACAACCCACGGCTTGCCATCATCAAAAATACTGTACCTAAGTCTGAAGCGGCTCGCCAACGCGCAAGTCATAATATCTCAGATTAAATCGTCAACGGAAAAATAGGTAGCTTCCTTCATTGCGTCACACATAAAAATTTCTATTACGAATCATTTCTCGTTCTTACGTGCTTTGACTGCACCAAGACATGCTTTTCTTTTCCTTGGAATTCCCACTCTTTCAGACCCTTCTCCACTGTAAACACCCGACCGCTGCCAGTGCGTGACATAAAAGCGGCTCAAAAATTACCCACAGTCGAAGGCAGCAAAGCGACTGCGCATTTTATGAGACTGGGATTAACTGCACCGACATGTAAATCGCTTGATTGAGTAAAATGCTATCAAGATTTACTCCCTATAGCAAACTCCGGTAGGGGCTAACGCCGGTTAATAGCAGGTACAGCAAATCGCGTGGTATTCGGCATGCTGCGCCGAGAGGCCCAGCTACCAAGTTTCGTAGCAATTTCTAGCTAATCCCAAATGTGCAAAATCTTGACTGTACTCAACCAAAACCAATATTTGCTGCCTTAGCAAAACTTGAGATCACGTCAACAATGTACAACACTCTTCGAACAATGCTTGATACTCTGCCTCAAAAATCACACCACACTCTTGTTATCCTCTCATGCTTGTCTAGCTCACATAGTAACCAATAGACTGCAGAAAGGGAGCTGATTTGTCGGAGACGCGTTTCTGCCAGCGAAAAGTAGGAAACGAGTTCGGACGTTTATGTCTTCCTGGATCGACTTCCGCAAATCAAAGAACGGTGAAGCCGGAATTTCCACACTAGCTTGCACCCTGCGCACTGCATTCACATCGAATAGATTTGTTGCATGGGCAGTGGGTAGGCCCTACTTCTCAAATGCGTAAATAAACAAATATTACAGCTGCAGCGGCTGGTTAGAGTACCACTGCAAGGAAACCTCAATGTCGCTTTGACAGCATGCATTATCACAAGGCAGATATTAAATCTGGTTTTCCTCAAGCTTGGTAGGATCTAAGAGTTGAGGTGGTGTTTTCTCTAACCACATGTTGTCTATCGAATGACCTCTATTTGAAAAGTACAAAATGTGCTTCGTGGCTAATATTTAGTTATTTCATATTGCATTTTTATTTTCAATTACAGAAAACAAGGTTTGCTGAAGTCAGATACAGCAAAGCACCAGAATTGCTTCATCTTTCTTCAATAATGCAGCAAATCAATTTTTCTTCCAAGCTTGTATGCACTAGCGCCTTGAGCCGTGGTTTCAAAAAAATCTTAGTGCTTTAGGATTCAAATTGTTTTCAATAAAATAGAACCGCTTTAACTATAAGTGGATTTTGGTAGACCCTGCCTTTGGAGGACTGCATATAATTGGCCTGTGTTTTACTCTGATATGGCCTATATCAAATATTTACTGCCAATATGAGAGACTTAGTCTGCCTTTTTGGATATGCAAAATTTACCAGTTTCCTGCTTGTATTTTCTCACAAAATGGTTTGAGTCGCTTATGAGAATCACGCATGGTTATATGTTGATTTCCTCGACTGTACGAGATTTCTATGTCAACTTCATGGACCAATATTCACAATCTTAAAGGTTTGTTTGTCTTCCGGACTATAAAGGTTTTGACAATTTTCCACTTTTATCGACACAAGCTGTATTGTTCTCTGGTTTTGAAGCATCCCGTCCAAGTACGCAAACTTGCCCATGTCTGTTCTATAAATGCCCTTTGTGTTTGAAAGCTGGATCTCACAGAATTTCCCAAGCAACCTGCGTAATCAACTTTTACCCACTTCAGGTGCGCGCCTGAAGGTGAAGGCCGAGAAAACACACATTAGGCTTTATGGCCTTTGCAAGGGGTTAAAAAATGATTGTTGCATAACCAAAGAGATGAGGCATAACCTCTAAATATAAACACCGTCAAATCCGCAGATGAACTATTTGTTCAATCGTCTAGTAAAGAATTTTAAAAATGCATTACAGCAAAGATACTTTGCGTTTTTTGACCACAATAATTTTGGGTTTCCAAGACTTCCCCGAAAACCGAACCAGGTCAAATAGTTCTGCACTAGTCTACGTTAAAACCGGTCTGAATATTAAATTGTAGGACTGTCAGTCACACAACAACCGTGTCATATTACTAAACCATTTAAAGACTTTCTACCAGAGTATTATGATAAACATTGTGCTCTATTGAGGTGGCTAGGTAAGGCAATCGTAACTTCTGTAAGCATATTAAATTTTAAAATTGAAGCAAATGAACATAATATTTTTTGATACTTTTAATACCAGAAAATGACCTTTATAACAAGATGTTCCGTCCGAATGACTGTATACCTGACTGGTATTATAACACTCAGAAATTTTGAAGAAGCTTTGTGCCTTTAATTATTCAAACACAAAGTCACCAAACCTGCGTTACCTCCACAAAGCGCCTCTTACGTTCTGAACCCAACTAGTTTTTCTACAACGAAAGGTGTTTGCCTTTCAGGCGGGGCAACTATTTTGTGTTTGCTTAAATCAAGCCGCTAAGGATTGAATTGCATTTGTTTCCAAGGCGTGAGACCTAAGTGTTTTTGTGGCCGTGCGTTTATAGCGAAAGTCCTTATTTTAGGTTCGCGTCGTTGGGTGAGTAAACCCTTTTTAACGCAAGTTCAAAACCCAATAATGTTTGGCTTAGCTTAATCTTCTTAAGCTCGAATCTGCTTAAGCTGGTTACTTAACTGCTTGATTCTTGCATTACTGACGGAACAGTAACATTGTCCCTTTACATTTACTTTCTGCAGTCTGCAGCTGCACGTAACCAATGACAAACAGCGTGTATTATGTTTATGCTGGTTAACTGAAAACGCAGAGTTTCAAATATTTGAAAAGCAGCTACTACTTTAGTTTTATGATGATTCCTCGGATCACCTGTTCTATAACACACACCAAACGCAGTTCACAAATTTAACTTGATAATGATCTTTCGAGCGAGTTAAAGAGGAAAACTTTTATGCGTAACATTGCTTATAAAGCACTAATACAATGAAGAAGCAAAGACGTCTGAAAATTTCTAAACGAAAATAAATTAGAAAGATGTGCTGTAAACGCAGTGGTGTGATAGGGGTTGCGCGGAGAACGTCGTCCTCCCACTTCCAAAACGGTAAATACCTCCTTGCTTTTTAGCGCAGAGCCAAACTATCTGGTTGTCTCTTTTTAAGAAGGTCTTAAAGAAACTCTTACGCACCCTGACTATACCAAGGTACGCCTTGTTTTTCCAAAGCGTTTATCCTCTTTAACGGCACTACACAGCATACCACTATGTAAATTTGACTGTTGCCCGTGTGTGACATGAAAGCAGAGCAAATCGCTCAAACAGTAGGTGGCAGCAAACCGACTGTCCAATTTCTGAGGTTTGGATTTACTACACCGCCACTTGTGAACATCTTCATTGTAACACGGGAAAGTTTTGGTCGAATGTTTGCTCGCAGAACCGTTACTTCAGGAGACAACAAATAATTCTTGAATGCCCACTGTCGTGCGCTCGTAGCCTTACGTAGTACATTGGCAAACTCCTGCCGCATCGATTCAGTTTACCACACGACTTTGTTGCGAAGCGCGATATTGACAGTCTGTCCTTTTGCACGCCTGGCCCGACACAACCGTTGTGTATGTGGCTCAAGAAGGTATAACCTTTACTTCACAGGAAAAAGGGAGATTCTTCTAGGTAATCCATGCAAAAATTTTCACAAAACAAGAGAAAACATGTCAACATGCTGATGCAGGGCCAAATTTAAGTTCATTAGCATTTAGCAGTTTGAAAAATTTACGACTGCGGTTACCAAACTTTTTTGAGCGCGACCTCGCGACGCCTCAACGTATGCAAAAATTACGATTGTAAGGATAATTTTTGGCAGTAAGTTGCTAAATTTGCTTTCAATGTCAAAAATCTACTCTTATACTAAGAGAAAACATGTCAACATGCTGACGCAGGGCAAAATTTAAGCTCACCAGCATCTAGCAGTCTGAAAAATCTAAACTGAACTTTATCCAGGAATTCTCAATGAGGCAAACCAACGAGACTGCTGCAATGTTTGAACCTTTTCTATTCCATTAGATCACGATTAGCTTGGGTTTGTGTTTCACAGATTGGTGCCTGGTGGGAGAAGACACCTGAGAAACGTTGTTCGCACCCTTAAACTCCACTGAAAGAGGTTTTCCAACTCTAGTAAGAAACGAAAGCAACGAATTTGTGAAAAGTCCATATTAGATAAAAACAACGAAAACACCCCGAAAAACGCAAAAAACAACAACCTGAAGAATACTAAATATCAAAAATGTCAACTAAAGGGGGCCCAGTTTTTGCATTTAGCTTGCCAGGGGGAGCGGCTCGCCCCCTTGCACCCCCGTTAGTTACGCCGCTGTGTATATGTATTGTATGCTTGTTGTACTACGTTAACCTTTACCTTCAAAGGTTAATTTCAGAAACATTCATTACATGAAAAAGACACATAATTATGCGTTTACGTAACATTTCTCTCTATGAGGGAACATTCTGCTGTCTTTACTTGTTTTAGTAATTTGATAATGTAAATTGTTGTTTCTTATGTATTTTCATTCTTTTTTTTCTTATTCTTTCTTGTGCACATCCCATTTATAAAATAATACTTAATAGTTTTTTTACTCCATCAATTGTTTTTTTTGTTTTCATACCGTGTTTAATATTTTTTGACAACACTTAATTCCCGCATTGAAACTAGATCCACTCACTTGTGTTTTGTACATAGGCATGCTCTTTTCATCTGTAATTTTTCTTCACCTTGTTCTTTGCTTGTGTATTTGTTTTTCTAACGTTGCTAATTTTATTTCCAACTGTTATTTTTCAACACATGTCAACAAGTTTCTAACGGTGTTAGTTGACCAGACGGGCTCCATGGTCTTTCACCAATTCTGTGTGACACAGTGACAATCTTTGTTTGGATTGATCAATTCTCTTGCTATTGCATTTTCATTTACAGGGTGGTCCAAAAAGGTGTATCCAATTTTGATAAAGTAGCATTTGTACTGAAATGAATACTTTGCAATTTTTTCAGAGGCCTGTCTTACAGGCATGTAAGTTTGGTGTGGTGTAAGTTTTTCCTTGTACAGCACCAGTTCGCGAGGACAGCTCAGTAATTATAATTGTGGCGGCCAGAAGATGGCGCCACATGTAAATAAATGGTCACCACTAGATGGTGTCCATGAGTAACAAGTCATTGTGATAGTCACCACAAGCGAATTATCGTAATTCTCTTATCCGAAAATAATGATAGTGCAACCTAGTAGTAGTAGAGTGAACTCAGTGAGGGAGCTCTATTGCTGCTGGTTGCTTTCCTATAATGCCCCAAATTGCCATCTTTCGCTTGTGCTTGCCTAAGTAGTTCAAGGCGATGCAGTCAACTGCAACAAATGGCGCCCGGTAAGGGACCTGGGAGAAAGGCCATAAGCCCCTCTCAGTAACACCCTCCGTTGAAGATCGTCTTGAACCAAAGGGTAAGGGTCAAACTTGTGGATTGAGAGTTAAAGTATGGATGATAAGTGATAGAACATTCAAGTTAATGGAGAGGGAAGTGATGTGGCGGCCAGAAGATGGCGCCACATGTAAATAAATAAATGGTCACCGCTAGATGGTGTCCATGAGTAACAAGTCACTGTGGTGGCTTGTGCTTGCCTCAGTAGTTCAAGGCGATGCAGTCAACTGCAACATAATGTACTCGATCCAAGCTCCTTGGCGCTGAATCACTGTGACTAATCGCACACTAAAGTTTTGTAATGACCCTGTCCAACATCTCATGGGGAATTCTCTTGACCTCCGCTCGAACGTGATTCTTGAGCGCATCAATAGTTTTGGCATTGCTATCATAGGATGTTTTAGGTAGCCCCAGAGAAAATCATCCAAAAGGGATGGGTCTGAAGAATGTGAAGGCCAAGGATGGTTCCATACGACGGGAATGAGCCTGTCTCCAGAGAAGTAACGAACGATGGAGGTACTCGAGTGAAGCATTGGAGCAATGCGGTATTGCTTCATCCTGCTGATAAATCACAGTACCGTATTTACTCGATTGGTAACCGCCCTTGATTGTAAGCCGCACGAAGTGGTTTTAAAGAATTAATGCATGCTGTCTTTGATTGTAAGCTGCACTTTAACATAGCTACCTAAGACTCTGAGATACTTTCGCATAGTAGCACGTTTTGCGTTTAAATGGCAACCCTGGTAATGATGTTTACACTACTATAATTGCCTTCTGTTGATTATATTCCCTCGTGTGACAGATGATGTGCACGTGATGCTGAAGAAAATAGAATGCGAAAAGAGAGTTTGGTCGACAAAAAGTAGCCAAGGAAAGACATGAGCGTTATCTATACCTTTCCATAAGGTAAAGAAATGAAAAATATAAACCGCCCTTGATTATAAGCCGCCTTTGCTTACAAGCCGCATGAAATAATGAAAAAAAACTTTATAAGGCGCGGCTTACAATCGAATAAATACGGTATTCATGTTCACTCATCGCTTCCGCCTTAGTGCCGAGATGAGTATTCTTCTCATTAGTTCATTATGTCGCTCTGTGTTCACAGTTACCGGATGTCCATCAACATCCTCGAACTAGTATGACCCGATAATGCCATAGCGACCCAACGCGCACCAAACAGTCACTTTCTCCGCAGTAAGTGGGCGACACTGATGCTCATGACGCTGCGCCTGAGCCCAAAAGCGCATATTATATTTGTTCACGTGGCCACTAAAGTGGAAATTTACCTCGTCACTGAAAAAATGAAGCCCAAGAAATCAAGCTGATCTTTGATTTGCTGACTGATGGTTTGCCCAAAGTCACGTTTCTCAGCCTTATTTGCATCGGTATGAAGTTGTAAAATCTGTATCTTATACGGAAACAGGTGAAGATCCTCGTGCATTATACGCATATCTGAACCCTTGAAAGATCTGTCTTTTGGGACAAACGTTTTGTGGATTTCTTTGGAGAACGCTCCAAACACTGTCCCATAATCATCATGATATTTTCTGTCTTGTCTGACAGTGGGCGGCCACTGCGACCTTCAACGTTATCTTTTACAGCTCCTGCCCCCCTGAATTCGTCCAGGGGGTGCTTTTTTGTGAATCTGGTTGGAGAGTTTCTGCCTGGAAAGTCCCTGCGAAATTGTCGCTGAGTTTGGACAACTGATTTCGTCGCGAAATAGGCCTCTGCAATCTTGATCCTCTCTTGCAAGAAATGTCGTGCTGCTTGAACCATTGAAGCTGGGAAATAAAACGTTGGAGCCCTAAGTACGATTTACCGGGAAAGCAGAAGAGAGGGTTAATTTGACATGAAATGACAACGATAATAAAATGGATACATCTCTTTGCACCAGCTTGGGCGTTCTAATTTGCACTGACAATTGGTTACTCCTTTGCATGGTGGTTTGCGCATAGTTTCTGCTTATTAGCTGAGTCATATGAAACAAACAAACAATCAAAACTGCTTCGTCATTTTTAGTACGGAGAGAATTTCTGTTTTCAACCTAACGTCTTGTGCTTCATTAATTGAACTTTGCCAACGATGAAAAAGATTGTTTTCGAAACTTCCGACATGACTTCACTGAAAGCTGTAATTCTTCTGTCGTTTCTTCTAATTGTTTCTTCGGAAAACAGCACCGCGAACTATTTCCTGCATTCGTCTGTCTAAATCCTGGGTTCTTAATTTGGGGGGGGGTAAAAGTTTCGCAAGGGAGGCATGAGCAAGGCATAAATTATTGAAAAGAAGGATAACGGCAATTAAATTGTTGTTCTGCTATTTTGTGTTTGATTTGGGGGTTAGGTAGGGCGCCAGTATCAATGCACTAATAGCATAAGGGGGCGCGAATGAAAACATTTTAAGAACCTCTGATCTAAATAAAGCGTTTGACTCGGTTAATCGCGAGCTGCTTTGCGAAATCATTGCTAACGTTGGATGTCCATCTCACTTCATAGAAATGCTAAGATCATTCCACAGCGGTGTGTCTGCCGTGCAGCCTTGAGTGGAGAGCTATCGGAGCGTTCTCGTGGGCGTAGTGCAAAGGCTAGTTTCGCCCATTTTTCTCCAGGCAATTCAGAACAACTAAATCAGTGGTTCTCAACCTTTTCGTGAAAGGGCCAAATCCAGACTTACGACTTTGTTACAGGGCCGCACTAAAGAAATTTTCATACAAGTCAATTGACACGTTTTGATTTATAGCAGAACGAAGTCTATTACACGAAATATTATTAGTTTTGTTGAAAGATTGCTGAGCGCCGCACAAAGGGTGCTTGGGGCCGCATGCGGCTCTTACAGCAGTGGCTGAGAACCACTGCACTAAATAGTTTGAAGTTCTTTGCTGGCCACTTGCTACTCTACACAAATGTATTACTGAGGCACAGGTTGTAATGTCCATAAATAGAGCAAAATGTATCAAATTTTAAAAGAAAAGTTACAATTGAGTATATTTCTTGATCAATGCAACATTTTCTTGCATGACTGGGTCACCTGTCACAAAAGTAGGGTTTTTAAGAATTTTTTGGGGGAGAAAAACATTCGATTGTCGGACTGGTTCGGAAATTGACCATATTTAAATCCCATTGAAAATATGTTGATGATGTTAAAAGTGTTAGGAAAACCGCCAACAAGCCAAAAACTACTTGGTGACTACGATAAAATAATTATAGTCTGAAGAAATCTTTTAAGAATACTGCATGAAGCTTGTGGACAATTAGTCTGTTGAGGAGCTACCTGAACATACAAACCACTAATTACTTTAAGAAACTGTTTTTTTTTCTTTGTTCATGGTTTATTCTTTCAACTTACATTAAACTTTTTTACAGCACTCTATTTGGGATATTTTTTGAGGTACTTTCTGTAACAGGAGAAAGGGGCTATAGACACCTGATCAAAGTTGCGTTCCTAAAACTGGTTTAAGGCACGGGCCGAATAACCATAATCGGCAGCTTTAAGAGCATTTGTTTAAAAGACCAAATTCCCCTGTAAAATATCGGAATCTTGGCACGCCGCCTTGTTAACCTAAGAGTTTCACTTAAATTGAAACGTGTGTTGTTCAGTTGCAAACTCGTTGTCACTCTAAACCAGTGATTCTCAACATTTTTTGGCCCATGGACCATTGAAAAAAACATCCGATGAACCACTATGCTATGCTGATACCTCACGAAAAATAAGTCGAAACTTTTCTGGAACGTTTGATCAAAGATTTATGAAATTCTCCGTGGACCAATGTTTGCTGAAAAGTATTTATAGTTTGGTCAGTTCAACATACGACAAACTTGTTGACAGTCTACAAGCAGAGCCGTATCAGCCGCACTCAATACTCCCTAACTAGGGGTGGCACCGCTGTCACAGGGGGCCCAAAATTCCAGTTCCATCACCACTTAGCACTCCAGAGAAAGTTTCGATCCCCCAAATTGAAATGTGAAGCATTAGAAATAAGTGAATTGAGGGGGCCTTTGAAAGAAAAGTGCATTACAGTTTCTTTGGGCCCCTTTGAAAGCAAGGTATTCACACGTTACAACTGCTGTTGGGATCCTTTGAAAGCAAAGTAGACACTTATACACTGCAGTTGCTGTTGGGCCCCTTTGAAAGCAACGTAGGCTACTTTACACATTACAGTTTCAAAGGGGGGCCCGAGGCAAGTGCCTCGCTTACCTTCCCTTAAACACACCACTGTACATAATAATGACAATGATCTTATATGAGAACATGAAACCGATTGAACACGTTCTGCTTCATCCGATAAGCGTACTTTCTCACCTGATGTGCTCATGTAAACACTGTAATGTAAAGTTATCTTTATGTTACTGGACACATTGAAGTTGTTGATGAGTTTATCACTTCAAAAAACGCAGATATCACGCGAATTTTCGTAATAACCTAGACACACACAGGGTTGCAGCCAGGATTTTTCTAAGGGGGGGGGCTGAAGTTATGGAAGCAAAAGCCTTGAAACGGAAAAATTGCTTGTGATTAGAATAGGCAAGGAAAGCACGTAATTTGTAGATAAACAATTGACTGTACTCACCACGAAAACTGGGGGTCCTTCCAACTAACCTGCCATCTTGTATTTTTGATATTCTTTCCTGACTACCGCAAAACTCGACAAACTTGATTACATGTCTCAGCCGAGTTTTGTTTTGATCTATGATCTTTTTTCTACTGTCGGAATATTTCTCACGTCCACGTTTCCATCATTTTTGCAAAGTTTAATCAACGCATCGAACTTCTCTGCGCAAAACTTGTCTTCTTTTGCTTTTTTCCAATTTTTGTGAAGCTGATTTTACCAACATACCAAGGGCCGTAGCTGACAACATCAGG
>JGI24158J21664_10013644_pt1 | contig 10712 bp, 4 predicted proteins | sample Ectturendosymbi3_FD_21664 | JGI IMG/M metagenome (IMG submission 21664)
TTTTGGCTTTTTTTTGGTTGTTTCATTATGACGTCATCACCTCCACAAAGGACCAAAATTTTGGCTCAAAGTTTGGTTGTATTCTAGGCTGGAATATGAAGCCTTAGAGGCCTAGATCGTCTTCCTAGCGTTTCTGGTGCCCTAGTAGTGGCCAAAAGACCCCAAATCGTTGAGGACAAGCCTGAGTAATTTCAGGGGACCTCCCTAATTAAAATCCGGAAGTTTGTCCATAAATTTTGAACTAGAAATGCTAGAAAGTCCATCAAACCCTCTAAAGACTCGTATTGAAGCCTAGAATCCAAAAAGCTTCGAGTGACCAAATCTGAATGATGGTTCGACTCCCCGGAAGTGACGTCTTCATCCAATGTATAGAAATATGCTTGAACAACCTCTGAACGTGCAAACATTATCAAAAAACCCGTGATCTCATGCTGAATTTTTTTTTTCAGTCTAAACTACCAGTCATCACGAATCTTTAGAGGGTTTGAACAGCTTTCTAGCCTATTCTAACAGCGAGTTATGGCCATATCCAAAAGGGGTGTTATTCCACCCTGGTTACCTTTTTTAGAGGATGTTTGACTACTTTTTGTTTTTTGTGGCATAATTTTTCATCCAGATACGCTAGAAGACCAATCAATGGCTTTAAAGACTTGTGAGATAGCCTAGTTCAATACAGATATTTGGGCCAAAACGTGGGCCCATTCCATGGGCGTCCAGGGCCGTGTGAATTAGGTCATAAAAATGCGAAAAACAACAACTTGTGACGTCCCCCCAAGAGAACCCCAAACCCAAAACTGAATTTTTTTTTTTTGACTCGGAACTACTAGACGTACTGAAGCTGTAGAAGGTTTGAACACCTCTGTAGCTATAGCGGCTGGCGAGTTATAACCAAACAACTTCAAGCCAATTTATTGGCTCGCGCCATCGTTAAAGGGTTGATCTTGACTGAGAACAACAAAGTGGCTTTGCAGTGTAAAAACAAACTACCATTTCCTGCCCTGTAGACAAGCTCTTCAAATTCTATTAAAGTTACTTGAACAGTGCAATAATATGGGACGGTGTTCGTAAAAATATTATATCTGAAAGATTTAGCACAAAAGCTGCTATCTCTGCGCATACTCAGCTATCTCTGCAGAATATTTAGCTTTCTCTGCGCATATTTCGCTATCTCTGCGCAGAGATAGCTATGTCTGCACAGAGATAGCTAAATTGCGCAGAGATAGCTATGTCTGTGCAGAGATAGCTAAATGCGCGCAGAGATAGCTATCTTTGCGCAGAGATAGCTAAATGCGCGCAGAGATAGCTAACTCTGCGCAGACATAGCTAAATGCACGCAGAGACAGCTAAATGTGCGCAGAGATAGCTGTCTCTGCGCAGAGATAGCTGTCTCTGCACAGAGATAGCTAAATGCGCGCAGAGATAACTATCTCTGCGCAGAGATAGGTGAATATGCGCAGAGATAGCAGTTTTTGTGCTAAATCTGTCAGATAAAATATTTTTGCCAAGGGCGCCCCATAAAATCACATTGCGACGCGGTTTTCATGAGTTCATTGCCAAGCAGTTCTCTACGATTTCCTCTGCTGGCTGTTATTTTTCGGACTACGCAAAATAAATTCACGTCTTGGTGATTCCAACTACACCTGCGAAAAGCACCTTTCTGTGGTGGAACCAGCTTTCACCATTACATTTTAACCTATTCCCCAGCTTTCGCTATGCCATAGGCCAATCGCACGAAGCAAATCTTTGGATTCCTTGCAGTGTAAAAACGATCCAGTATCGAGTTCGCAAGAGCGTTCACGAAGGTAAGCCTTGGGCGACGAATCGCTCACGCGTCAATGCGATAACAGTGCAGTGTGAAGTGGGTAATTGTTGGTTTCACGAACAAATCCCACAACGCTTTGGCCGTTCCATCGCACCCACCACGCCACCAACGCTAAGATCGCTCTTGCCGTAACACGTTGTTTGGTTTCAGGTTATTCGTTCAAAACAATAAAGAAAAGAACATTGGTTCGTTTGTCAGAAAAATGATTTGATTGAAAATGTTGGTCAAGATCACCAATTTTTGCTCAACCAACGTTTTTAACAAACGTAATTTTTACCGTGAACGTACAGTTTCAAGCCACACGACGTGCATGCACAGGGTACGTGCCCAACCTCGCTGGAAAGTTCAAGATGAAATTTACGAAACTTCTAATGTTGCCTTTTGGACGATGGATCATTAAGCTCACTTCAAAGGCCAGATTATGAGCCATATACGCAGCTATATATGTGCAAGAAGTGCGAATTCACTATAACCGTATTCACATTTCTGTAAATGGTTTTGAAAGACATATTCACAGGAAGAATTTCAGCAGCAAGAAGGAAAATAGTTAAATCAAATTCGATACCCTTGCTTCTTTTTTTATGCTTTTTCTCCTCTTGCTTACCAACAAACTATTCACCTAAAATCATACACGAAGCTAAGTAAAACAATGAAGCAGTTTTTGAGAACAGCTGTTTTCGAATCACCCCATTACAAAAATATATCTGATGATTAGTCAGACCAAGCTTTGGTAATCAAGCGCATGAGTTGAGTGTTTCGTCAGTGCTGAATGTAATGTTTCCACACGACATGCTGCCTGTCGCTTCCTTCATCCTTTCAAAATGAAGCTCTGTTGTTTGATCATGCGCTTATCCTCCAGGCATCTATTGGACTTGCGTGAAAGAAAATCTATTTGCAGCTGCTATTGACTTTCAGTCACTTTAAAAAACATCGCTTATACAAAGTCGCATGATCCAATTTCAAGACGTTGCCTCAGTGGAATCAGTCTGATTCCATTTATAGAAACTTCATTTCGTGGCTTGAATGTAGAAATTCACGAAATATCATTTTCACCAACTGTCTTAACATTGAATGCTTCGAATACCACTCTTGGAGCAGTGGCGCTCTTTTCCATTGCAGTAATAACCAATTGCCTTGAGGCTTATGTCAAGTTCATTCGCCAATGAATTTCACCGTCTGCAAAATGCTTATGCGATATGATCGTGTAACTGCGTCATTTGAAAGTGCCTAAAAGAAAATCCCGTAATTTCTAATATGTATTTTTTCATTTTTGATTATTCTACAAAGCTGCGCGCCGAAATGACATTACGGTTCTGTTTTTCACGGTTTCAAATGAACACACACTTTATGACGTGGTTATAAAACATCTTTTAAATGTTTCATGATATCACCACGTAGCTGTGAGCCACTGAAAGTTTTGACTAAAAGTTTTCTTATAACTACAGAAACACTAAAGTTACAACCAAACCTATATCTTTATTATAAACGATTGACGATATAGTTATAAAAGTTTGAAAATAAAACTGTATTAGGGGAAATAGGACTGTGTTAAAGCACATGAAACATTGTGGGATCCGATGAATGCAAGTTTTAGTGTTTTCGGTTTGCGAGAAAGTATTTCGGTATGACTTGTATCAGTCAAACAATGAAGTTGCAGCGGTACGAACAGGAAACATAAAAAAAACTCATTTCCTTTGCATTCAACAACTAAGCGATAAACGCCATATGCTTTAATTAGTGGAGCGTTGGACGCGGTTCGACGCGATGGTCGTGTGTTTGAAGTTTCAGTTGTTAAAGAAGCAATTCATTTTCAATCCAATTCTTCTCTTTGAATAAGACTATTTCAATAAGACAGGGAATAGTGTATGTAATAACTCTGACGTCAGTGACTGACGACGTCATTAACTGCCCCCCCAACGAACAAAATTCTTGGAGGCGCTAAAGATAAACTGAGACTGATCCTTTCATACCTCAGTGCATCAATGACTAATAGCTAGTCAGGGCAAATTGTGTGATCTAGCTTTGTTGAGGAAAGGAGCATTTTTGAGTAATTTAACGGGAAAAGGCTGGATATATCAATGTTTCGATGGAAATGTGTTTTTCGAACATAAGTGATACACGATTTGCATCAAGTAAATGATTGTAAAATTCATATGAAATGTGTTTCTTTTTAAAAGAAATTGTCATTTGCAGTTGCAATACACTGTTTGATTTTTTTCTAAGATGTACAATTTTGTCAAGCAACGCTATGTAGGCCTATAAATTATGAGAACGTTGTTATTTGAATGTTTTGATATTATTCATCATAAAAACAATAAATGAGTGTAAAAGTATGTTATGGTCCTTATGGATAATTTATATTTTATATGCTGAAAATTCAAAGCAAAAAGAAATACGAAAAATTTTCGTTTCAAAACATTGATTTTCAATGTTTTAATTTTCGTAAAAATTGTGCCTATATATCAAGGGCGTCCAAAAGGGGTTGAGGTGGGGTTAGCCACCCTTGAGCTTGATATTTTACAAGAATTTTATTAACTGCGCAAAGGAAATTTAACTGTTTTCGCATACTTTTTGCTTCCTAATTTGTCGACTTAATGCAAATACCACGGATTTAATTTGCATGCAAATTTCAAGGAACATTGCAAATGGGCCAAAAAGTAATAATTAGGTTTCGGTTGCAATCTGCGTTATCGTCTGCGTCCAGAAACCACCTCATCACTTTTTGCAGACCTTTCGTTTTGTTCCGCGATAGTTCACCTTATCCCAAACAATTGCCTTTATTTTGTCTGCTGATCAGCGCAAGCGCAGACCCCATTGGCTGCATTACCAATTTCTGTGGCATGATGCAACTGCTCCACGAGCTCAAAAACAGCTGTCGTTAACAAAGAAGCATTCAGGCATTTGATAATATCTCAACGGGGAAAAAGGAAAACAAAAAGTTTGCTGGACGTCTATAAATAACAAAAATTCGAAACTTTTCTTGCATACTTTATGCGCATTCTCAATTCTTAAGTGGTTTAGCTAGATTCTATCGTGCACACCGGCGTGTGCGCCACCCAGTCGAGGCACACTTTTTCTATGCTCGACTGCTCGTAATCGACAAGACATTAGCGCAGCTTCATTTTGCAGTTGTAAATTGCACTGACGCATTGATGAGCGTGTTAACTCCCATGATTTAACGCGCAACCTGAATTTTTTGCAGCTAGGAACTGCCGTGTCGTCGTGTTGAGTTTATTTTCCACCGATAGCCTAACTTGGAGCGCTGACAGCTTACATTCAGTGCAATGACGCATATAATAAGGGGAGTGGTTGTAGAAAAATATGCATATTATGTCAACAAATTTCACCAAAACGTTGGTTTGGAAACGTGATTGTGACGTCAAATTATGACGTCACAAACAGTACAAACCAAATGCAAATAACCACAATATGCCACTGAATGAAATGGCTCCATTAAAATTTTCTGGGTACGTCACTAATATACATATTATATATATTATCAGAGAGGGCGCACAATTCAACTTTGCCATTGGCGCCATTTCGCACAGATACGCCACTGCATTTTGCGCCATTGAATATCTGCAGCCTTAGCTACAGTGCAGGCTAGTCTTGCCTTTACCCTGTATCGACCCGAGCTGAACGAAAATACCTCACTGACGTCGTGTAATCTGAAAAAGCATTCAGGCGTTCTTTTTCACACATTATACGCAACAGTAGCCAAGTCTCAACGCCATAAAAACAGAATGCTCATTGTCATTCACTTCAATCGTTTGTGATCATTATTCTATATCAGGGGTCTCCAAACTACGGCCTGCGGGCCAAATGCGGCCCGAGAATACTTTTTGTAAAAATGAAAAATTAATTGATGAAACACTTTTTGATTTGGAAGAATGTAACATGTCCCGAACAAATCACATTGCGTGAGACGTCTGACACTCGCACTGTTGTGTAGTAACTAATGTGGCCCTCGAATGAAAAAGTTTGGAGGCACCTGTTCTATACAGATCTTTTGTTAACGGCATACTAAAGAAATTTGAGTTGAACCCAGGCAAAAATAAAAATATAATTGGTTACAAAAATGCTGGAAATCGTCCTTATTCCTAAAATTTTGGGGCTCCCCAAAATAGGGGTCACTAGGCTCAAGCCTTTTTAGCCTAATGGTCAATCCGCGCCTGGGTCCTGCTGCACCCAAAATAGCAATTTAAAAGCCAAGCTCAAGGCAACAGAAAAATAGCTTACCGTCATTTCGCCTGATGATCTCTTCAGATACGGTATTAATTTTGATTACGAAAACGGATTTTTGTTCTTACGCGTGATTTGCGACATCGACTGTAAAGACTTTTCCGTAATGTATGTTTCAACGCCTAGTTCTTAGTCTTGTGACGCTATTTCAGTGCTGCACTAGTTTATAACTTTTGAAGCATTTCTTCTCTATCTTTCATGAAAATTGAAATGTGAAAACATCAAATGTTCAATGTGACAACGACAAACCATTTTCTTCTGGTGGCGTGACCTTGCCTACAACCCATCTTGCTTCCATAAACCTCAAAAAACGCATTTCGCATATTAAATTTTATACTCAGAGCAAAACACGTTCACTTACTGCTATAAATCGTTCCCTTTATACGAAAAGTAGTTTCGTGCTTAGGAGGTCTGCAGACTAAATGACCCCTGGTCCTTCGCGGCCTCCCATCACCCCCCATGCATTCTATAATTCAGTGCATTTGGAAAGTCATCGCAGCACTACGTTATAATAATCGTGATGGCGTCATTCATGCGTGTGCCCTATATGCTAGTATTTCATCAGTGTAAAAGTACTAACGCCATCAAGCGTATGCATTTCTACTACTTCCACGTATGTATCTTCGAGTTCATACATACATCTGTGTGTTCCTTATTATTGCGATGTATCCTTAAACCTCTGGCGTTGCGTCTGGGAGTGAAGACGTTATATGCAATAAACCAGAATCTTCCCGGTTTCAAAATCCGAAAATTATTTCTGCATTACATTGTGCCTTAACGTTTGCTCAGAGTCAACGTTTCGGACCAGCCTAACGTCTGGCGTTGACACCTGAAGTTGCTGGTTCGTGGTATGCCATCCATTCAAGTGGTTATTCTAAGCACGTAAATGTTCGTTTGCACCAGATTTTCTAACATTTTGTTTGTTTAAATGTTTAGGTTGGTGTTTTGAAACTAATTGTATTTTTTAATCTCAGTATTTGACTAATATCAGTCATCTTTGATTGAAACAATCAGTTGTTTAGGTACGATCATAACTTTTGAGCTTGTGACGTATTTCACATTTGTGAAGCAGTCAAATGAAACAACAAATTTTTATGTGAAGGGCCATACGCTTGTGAACGCATATGATGGAACTCTTCTAGTAAGGCTAAATGTTTTCCCAATTCATGAGTTCAGGCACGAAATTAGAATCTGATTTTCCGTTTATAAACGCTATTTTTCCCGCATTGTTTTCACAATAGTTATGTAAATCAAATGCTCACGTAACAGATTGGAGTTGCTTGGAATTTCAGCGATACCTAAGAAATGCACAGTTTGGTCTCAGCTGCCAAGTAATTTGATGCAAATGAATATATATTTTTGTTCAATATAAATTAAAATCAGTTCAGCTGGAAATACTGGACGAGATTACTTTCTCGATGCAGAAATCGTAACTGTTTGCGTAGCATGGGGAGCAGAAGAATATTCATACACAAAGTTGCTAAAATTTACGACTAACCTCAGTCACATGTCTGCATGTTTAACGACTGTCTGGTTAGAACTATGATTATGTGTGAATAAATAGACGACAAAACTAGAAACCGACAATGTCTTGTTCTAATCTTTTTTTTACATTCGGGACAGCAGAATATTCTCGTAAACAAACAGCAAACACATCAGTGACAGGTAAATAAACACCTTTGAGCACTAATCGGCAATATCGCCACTTCCAGGCATTATGGCAATGTGCAGTTTAGCGTAGGGCAGATACAAATGTTGTTTAGTGAAGGAGTCTTGCAGAACATAATGCGCTGCATGATCTCGACATCCTCGAATTGCAATGTTCGTGATGGACTGCTCTATGCTGCAACGTTCACAGGAGTTTCCGCAAATTTCCACTGACTTCCTTCCATAGAAAGTTTCTTTACCGCAACACGTTTCAATCTGAGGTCACTTTCATTGACAGGTGTTTATGTACCAGTGATGTCTGATCAGCAGTTTCGGTTTGCTGCCACCAAAGAGAGACGATTTCCGCAAAACAAAACTTCAGATTAGTTTTTCTGTTTCTGGAAGTGCGGTCAAAGACTTTGCTGTAGTTGCAAGTTGTTTACAAATTACTTTCCATTTGATCCATCGCAAACAATGATGCGTCAATTCTGCAATATGTGTAACTTCAAAACCAAAATTAACATGTTTCATTCGATCATTTATGCAGACAGAAAAATTTTGTTAAAATCAGTTTCAAACATTACTGAAGATAAAAAAAATGTTTGATTTACCTGTATATCTTTGCGTCATTGCTCTTAGCTGCAACGCTTTCGCAGCAAATCAAGTTGTGCTGACGTGTGGACAGAAAGCACGAGATCCCGAGCCTGGTCTACCAGGTCCACAGGGACCGATGGGAGAAAGCGGACCGCCAGGGCCACCAGGACCTGAAGGTTCACCTTGCAACATTCAAACGTGTGCAAGCAGTTTTGGAGAAGTGCAAAGAAGAATCAGTGCTTTGGAAATCTCAGGTATCTAACGCAATTGTATGTTGACCTTTCAAAGTGTTCTTATAGAGGCGTCTAGCTTGTAGTTCTTGTCAATTAAAGATTTACCAAAAAATGCATTTTTATTTCAGAAGAACAAAGAAAAAACTACTGTTTTAATTTGGATCCCTCGAGACGTTGCGACATGTTCCTTTTTATTTTTGCCAGTTTGCATGAATGATGTGTGAAATGTTAGACCATGGAAAAACGGGTGTTAAAACATTGTTGAAGGAAAAGTTTTATTATGCCTTGAAGACTGGTAATCTTATGCAATCCATAGAATATCGGTGAACCAGGAAAATGGGCCGATTGGTGAATTTCGAAACTCATCAAATCCGCTGCTTTTAATTCAGTGTTTGAGCCACTTTCCAACTTTCCAATTGTAAAGTGGTTGATTGTGAAAAAGCTGTATCAGTAGATTCTCAAGCAGAACGCCACCGGGTTTTGATACATCAACTGATTGCTCCAGTTGGGTATGCCAACCGCTTCCCACTTGCGAGAATTTTATAGACGTTGATATGTAAATTGTATTTTCTGAATGTGGAATATTTATTCGTTCAAGCCAGTGAATTAACACTGTTGTTCCAATGACTACCTTCTAAACCATCTGGACTTACCTTTCGTCTTTAGGTTTATTTGGTCTTTGCCTCAAAATGCACGATGTGTTCTCTGGCACACGGCTGAATTTGCTCAAAACAAAACTTTTTTCAATTCGTTCATGTCACGAATTTAAATGCTCTTGAGTTTTTGTCATCGCAAATTCATGCAAACACCTATTACCGTTTCTACATCTGCAAGTTTAAATGCATTTATTAAGATTTTCGTTTTCTTTGAAAAATTTGAGATATTCTCTATTTGATTCATAGCCTTGATTATTTAAAACTACGGACCATGTGTGGTTCATGCGATTAGCTTTTATATAACAATGAAGGTGCTCTGCTCAAATAAGCGTCATCCACTCTTTAAACTATTTTCGGAAACCGGCTTTGAAAGAATTCGTAATCACGTCATCGAAATATACTTTTTGAAGATTTCGTAGCAATGCCAATTCAATTTTTAGCCTACTTTTATAGAATATTCCGTCAATCAAAAACGAAGAAAGATGTAGGCAATTCACGCCAGGCAGTTAACATGCACAGATAAACAAAAAAAATAAACACGGACATGCTTGAAGAAAACATAAAAATACGAAATAATAAACGCTTAAATACATAAAAAATATGAATTTAATAAACTACCAAGCAACCGTGTCTCCCTTTGAGTCCGCGCCCGCCAGTGCAGTGGTAGGCGAAGTTATGATCACCCATAACTCAGAGAGGATTGGGCTAGATAGCCAGTGAAAACATCCGTTGATGTAGGAGACAGCTAGGAATCCAATGAACTTGACAAAAAAGTACCTTCAGATTTGAAATTTTTGAGAAAAATCCATATTTGTGTATTTTCCGTAATGATTTTTTGCAATTTTCGGAGAAACCCAAGACGCTCGTTCCCCGCATCCCATTTAGATTTTTCGATCCGTTTTTTGCGTTTCGACTACGTCTGCAGAACCCAATAACACAACATTCCCAAATACGTCCGTGTATTTTGGGGGTGGGAAAATTTGGGTTGAAGAAATCTCCTTTGGTTCGATTGGCTTCCAGATGACGTTCTGTGGTCCTGAGAAAACGTTACAGAGGGTAATCACTTGGTTTTTCTTTTGTAATGATACAGGAACAAATCTGAAGCTTTACAAACCTTGATTTGCCTGCTAGCTTAAGGGGTTGGGGAGTCATGTCCTAAAAAAAAAAAAATTTGGCTCAGTTGCCTAGTCGTTTTTTGACTTTTTTCAATAAAAATATTTTCCTGTCAGAATTTCCGCTTGAAGTTTGTTGGGATTTTGTAAAACACCCAGTGGTATGTCTACGCAATGTGGCGCCCTCGATAAAATTTAAATTTGCGCCCTTTCACAATAATTTGAATATTAGATATAGGCACAATTTTTATCAAAGACAAACCATGGAGAAAATAAACGTTTTCAAACGATAAATGTTTGTGTTTTTTTTGCTTTAAAGTTTAAACTTTTCAGAAAATCAAAGCAAAATAAATCTAAATTGTATTATCCATACGGACCACAACACACTTCTATACTCATTCATTTT
>JGI24158J21664_10013649_pt1 | contig 10711 bp, 8 predicted proteins | sample Ectturendosymbi3_FD_21664 | JGI IMG/M metagenome (IMG submission 21664)
CCCGTCTCGTACCCCCAGACCCACCCCGTCTCGTACACCTATTCGCCCAATGCAGGGTTCGAAGTAGTTTCTACAAACTGCGCATGGACGATTCTCTACTTCAGTGCGTATGGTAAAGGGAACAACATTATTTTCCAGTTGATAGACAATGATCCCATTAAAAGTTTCCGGTTGTCAGACTGACGAAAAGCATCTGGATCATATCATAAAATGGATAGGTTAAATCGTACCACGTGTTTCGCTACTTGAACATTAGGGAAAAATGATGCTTATTGTATCGTTCACTTTCAAAAAGTTCAATTAAACCAACTGAATTGCCAGCTGTTCGCAAACAGCTCGCAGGAAGCTTGATCGTGATAAGCATCATGTTTTTCCGGCTGTTGGTCATCCGTGTTTTGGAGATCATCGTTGCTTCCTTTTGCGCGTAGTTAAAGTTTGTGCCACCCTAAAGCATCTGCTGGAGCAGACAAACGCAGATGCAAAGCTGCTTTGCATGGATTGTTTCATAGATATGTAAGTTGCATGTAGGCACAGGCAATTCACTTCCAGCCTTTTTTTGTTGTTCTAACTCAAAACATGCACCGAGCGGTTCCAGTTGTTCTACCAAAGCAAGTGAACGCGAACTGTAAAATATGTGAAGTAAACGGAAAATCGATGAGTAAAATTTCATAGAGGCAAATCAATTCTCTTTTTCTACTTTCCTCTGATGGTCGAATTGAGGAAAAAAATTTCTGGAAGAGTAATCGCCCTCTCGCACTTCCGTTATAGGTTATGTAAGTTTCGAATTTTTTTTAACAGTCCGAGATTTTTCAAACATTGCATTACTTAGTACGCCCGGTTCCTAATGAAAAGTCCTTGCGTCAGCGGAACAAGCAACACTGTTTCGCTTGGAACGAATACTTTTCAAGGGTAGCATCGAGTATAATAATTGTGTTTTTCTAAGTAATGATTCGGTTCAATATAATAAAAACAAAGTGAATCCCTATCACAACTACGTCGAAAATGATCGAAGTTTTGGAAAAATCATTTAACTTTAACTGTAACAAGATTACACTGCAAGAAGAGACTTGCGTCGTTTCTGGTCAGCGCTTTTGCAGGCTTCGGGTCACGGAAAATGTATACTCACATTGATGGAAATTTAGCTATTTATTGAGAAAAATGTTCACTTAAAAATCAAGGAATATCCCGAACAGAGCTTGTGTTATTTACTGTCTTGAATGTTACAGAACTTCTATCGATTTTGTTTTCCAACATTTTGCTGATCCATACTTTTACCATAGTTAAGTTTTATAACATTGTTGTCCAGTTTTGAGAATGTCCTAACTTTCTAATGTTTTTCATCAATTCAAACCTGGCATGCAGTGGCATACGCAGAAAATTTTCATGGGGGGTTTCATTCAGTGGCATATGGTGGTCATTTGTATTTGGTGTGCCCTGTTTGTGACGTCACAATTTGACGTCTTAATCATGTTTCCAAACCAACGTTTCGGCCAAGTCTATTAACATAAGATGCATATTTTTCTACATCCACTCACCTTATTTATGTGTCATTGCACTGAATACAAACTATTAGCGCTCCAAGTTAGGCTGGCGGAGGAATATATACTCAACGCTACAACACAGCAGTTCATACTGTGCGTTAAGACAGGGGAGTAAAACACACTCATCAATGCGTCAGAGCAATTTACAACTGCAAAATGAGGCTGGGCTAATGTCTTGTCGAATACCAACAGTCGAGCATAGAAAACGTGCAGCTGGACTGGCTGGCGCGCACCCCGGTTTGAAAGATCGAATCTTGCTGAACTACACAAGAATTGAGACTGCGCATAAAGTACGCAAGAAAACGTTCGATTTTTTGTTATTTATGGAAGTCCAGCAAACTTTTATCTTTCCTTTTTCCCTGCTGAGACATTATCAAACGCCTGAATACTTCTATGTTAACAACTGCTGTTTTTGAGCTCGTGCAACAGTTCTATCGTGCTACAGAAATTGGTAATATAGCCAATGGGGTCAGAGCTTGCGCTGATTAGCCTTAGCAGACAAAATAAATGCAATTGTTTCGGATAAAGTGAACTATCGCGGAACACAATCTTAAACATGCATAGTGGATGAAAGGTCTGCAAAAAGAGAGATGGTTTCTGGACGCAGACGATAACGTANATTCCCACCGAAACCTAATTATTACCTTTTTTAGCCCATACACATGTGTTCCTTGCAATTTGCATGCAAATTCATTCCGTGGTATTTGCATTAAAAGTCAACAAANTAACAAACAAAAATATGCGAAAACGATTAATCTCCTTTGCGCAGGCAATAAAGTTTTTGCGAAATATCAAGCTCAACGGGGTAGTTAACCCCAACCCCCCTTGCGTACGCCCTTGCTGGGAAGCTGCTTACGTAGCTACGCGAGAGTGTAGATTCTCAAATGAAGCGTTTTCATGTGTTGTTTTTCTCCAATATGTTGGAAAGAATACCATGTTTTGCTGTCCAAATGAAAAATGTAGAGGCACAAAACTGTGTTTAGTTCAGTCTTCACAGTACATTAGCTAAATCAAATGTTGTTCTGGGTGCAGAGCAAGCAGGGATGCGAGCAAGCAGACCACTCATGAGTCGTGACCCTCCAAATGGAGTACAAAGCGAGTATAATGAAAATTTCTTTGTTTGAGTGCGATTTGTACCTGAAAAAATTTTTTTTTATCATTTATAAAGCATATTTTTGCAATAGCTGTCACTTGAATAAACGTAATTTTTAGAAAAACTGCAGTTAAAAACCTTAGTCAAGGATGTCAGCATGATTTCTAGTAGGAGTGAACAAAGTTGGCGAGAGTCAACTGAAGGCAAAATGACATACACGAAAGCACACAAATTCACGATATCTATCAAAATTCGAGCTCCAGAGTCACGATCTCCTTGCTAGGGCCAACAGATAAATATGCACACAGGTCAAATGCGAAGGAGAGAAGACCTCACTCACTCGATCGTTGTCATCACTGACTGGAACAGTGGCGGATCCAGACCAGGCGTTTGGGAGAAGAAAGGAATAAGGGAGCGTAATGTCAATGGTTTTTCGTAATTTTTTATTTGAAAAAGATGAGAAAAACAAAAAAGGGTCATCCCTTTTGGGAAAAAGAGCAATAACTCAAAAGGGGTGCTGTTACAGTGGGTGGTTGTTTTTGGGGAGGAAATTGCTGCAAATTCTCCACCGGCCGGAGTTTAAATTAGCATTGCAGTGGTCAAAAACGCAACAGATAGACAAAGTCATTATAGCTTGTGTCAGTTTCCAAATGAATTCCTTAAAAAATGTCAAACTTTCAAAAGAAAGTTGAAAGCATTATAGTATGCGCTAAGATAGTGCTGAAAACGTTGATCATATTGACCGAAAAATACGTTTTAGGAGCCATCATCATTTCAGGCGTCCCATGGGAAGACGCGTCGCCAGTTTTGGTGGAGGGGGTGCCAAAAATAAACGTTGGGTCATTTTCAGCGAAAGAGTAAAAGAGAGGTGACTATTGTCAGCACAGGGGTACAAATTACAAATGAGGACCCGGCACATCGGGCTTACCCCATTGGCGACGTCCCTGCTACTGGGATGTGCAGTACATTTTCATAGCAACTAACTTTTCAGGGCAAGATTAGCTGGTGATTGAAAAGTGACGCAAAGGATAAGCTAGTCCCAAATACAGTTATTTGGATAAACTTTGAACAACAGTGATGTCACTCGTTTTGATTGCCCTAATGCTCGCGCCAACACGATCGATGTATATCATGTTTGCTGCCTTGTGAATTTTTCCCACCTTTGCCACAAGAAGACACAAAAGTAACATATTTTTAAGAAATGTCCCTCGGCTATATGCATGTAAAACATTCAGGTAGTGATTTTAACTCTGTGCTTTTGTGCGGGATAGTGCTGTTTTACTTATTTTTGTAAGGTGGTAAGCATTGCTTGTTTTTCAACATTACAGATACAGCAAAGAGCGCCTGGCGCCAACTTATGTTGAGAAACGTTGAACTAAACAATTGTTGCATAAGCTATTCAAGTAACTGATAAGCTTTTGATCTTCCAGTTCAAACGAATTGCTTGACTTTTAAATGCATGCTGCAACACTACAAAAGGTGAACGTCAGCATTTTGTACTTCGCAAAACCTATCTCAGGGAATTGTGCGTGATGGCAACAAGCTGCAGGTACGAGTTCCAAGCTAAGCATTTTGGTTTTACTGACGCTCCTGCTCATCAATTTTACCATATTCAGGTAATTTTAACAAGTTTTTTCGTTTTCTAATGTCGTACCACAAACTGTTTGAATTAGCTGAAGTAGTAAAAAATATTGTCTCTGACGTCCATTTGCCTAAATTGTGACTTTTGAAATTGCAAGTTGTGAACTAAAAGTTTGAGCATTTTTATATGGTGCAATCACACTTTATAACGTTCATGAAACAAAGGTTTGACAAAAGTAGCAACTATATAAAAGTTTGCAGACAGCAAGGTTATTTTGGAAAAGTAAAAGCTGAAGGCCTTCGAGAAAGTGAAAATGGTAGCATGCAGAAAAATTGGTTTTTTAAGAAAAAGCTAGTGTTGGCAGTAATTTAGTTGGAGATGATTTTCAACAAAGCTGTCACGGAAGCTGCTTTCGTGAAATTGGCAGCAAGCTTTTCTGTATGCTTGTTAACTAACGCAATATTTTATAACCTTATTTCATAAAGAAATTATGGACTATTCTTACACAAAAAAAAGCAACGCACATATAGCAGACCTGGTGGGGCAGCGTCCACAGTGTTTTGTATAAGTCACGTTCTCTCGTCAGGTAATCTCGATCGATGTTGTGTATTTAGGTTGAGCGATTTTATATTTATCACATCTGCAGTGCACCTACAAACCGCTTATCCTCTTTATCTCGGATTTTTCATGATTTTTGAATCCAACAATCTCTGTTGTGCTTCTGAACCTTCGATTTTTCAAGGTTGCTTGCTACACGCGTTTCAAACAGAATTTTAGTCCAGGAACTACCGCAAGCAAGGTCATATAGCTCATACGTTTGTCTCTTGCCGTAAAACCGTAATTCCGAACAGGGAACCGTGGCTTCGTGATTTTTGTCTCACCTTTTACAGTAAAACATGTAAAATTTGAAAACAAAGTTGTTTAACTCTGTTCAAGTCGGTGTGAGACACTTGATCTATAAAGAGGGCCTGATCATATTCTATGTTCAACAGGAGTATTAGGCTGTTTTACCAAAATTCTCATAATTATAAACATGCTTTTTTGTAATGAGAATAGTACTCAACCATTTTTGGAACTTTTAACCTGCTGCTCTCATAATAATAAATATTTCTTTTTCACCAAATTTTTGTATAAAACAAAGGTTTGAACTGCTCAGCGACAAACTGGTTCACTGAAAATATCATTCAAACACAATAAAAATACAGTTTTTATTTCGCATTAAATGTTTTTCCATATACAATTACAAATATTATTTTTTCTTGAGTAATAGCCTAATTAAACAATGAAGATTTTGAAAATACAGCAGCTCCAAGTTTTTGTTTGCAGTGGAACAACTACAAAATTTTGTCGTAAATGTTTGTATGTTTTTGTAGTGGACACAAAACAGATGGGTATTTCTGGTCTACCGTTTGTTCATGACGTCATTTTGCATCGCCTGGTTTCTGTATGGATACGTCATGGAGTTAGCACTTGCCAAACAACTGCAGCTTCTTAGCAACTGGACGGAAATTCTCATGAACATTTATTTTCTTGCGGCATTTTTGGTGTCAATATATGCTGTAGCAAATCGCAACAACAGCCATGTCAATAACGCAGGTATGTCATAGTTTATCATTTAGAACAGGCATGAACAAACTGCGGCCCGCAGTTCACATACAGCCCATTAATTTCTTTAACCCAGCCTGGTGAGTTTGTCTAAATTATATAAACAAAACCAATCCATTTTATTACATCCTGTTATATTAATTTACATAAACAAATTCATCCAGCTGCTCCCAATCCGACTCAAATTTTGGAATCCAATGCGGCCCGGAGTCAAAACGTTTGCCCACCACTGTTAGTATTTACGTGCTAAAGGAATTAGTGGATGTTTTCGTTTTGTCGTTTATTTTTATTTTAAGTTCACATACCGATGATCACAAGCCAATGCTGTTTTTCCAAGATAATTGGTGCAAAACATCTCCAAAAATGCGTAAGCAGTTTCGAAGGATACTGTATATGGAAACTTTAGTCATAAAACAAAGTGGAACAATATCAGCAAAATCAGTGCACACCGCCTCTAAACCTTCGCTTTGAAATACAATTTTGAATTTACTTTTGGACAAAAAGGTGCAGTTTCTTGAAATTTGTTAAATGTAAGAGCATATCGCATGATATACTCGTGTTTGTTCAGAGCTCCTGAAGCAAAAGTATAACATGTTTTTTAAAAAGCAACCTACTATGCTTTTGAAAGATTTTCAGAAATTTTCGTCTTCGTCTAAATTAGCTTGACAATAATTTAACACAAAAAATGTTTAAAATCTTCTACTTATTATTCTGGATTTTGCCGTTTTTTTTTCACGAAGTCGAGTAAGTCGAATTGACCAGTTAAATCACGAGTATTTTGATACACAAAGTTTGTTGCGCCTTCTCAAGACCAATAAGACACTTTTCACTTATCAAACTCAGCACGCTTGAATATATGTATAAGAGGACCCTAACTATGGAGGGCGCTGGAGGTCTTCGCCCCCCTGGACAAATGTGTTGCACATAGTTTAAAATTATTGGACATAGTTTAAAAATTTTGGTCCCTACTCAGATAACTCTTCGCCCCCTGTGGTTGCAAGTCGGTTACGGGCCTGTTATAAGTTAATGTTCTATTGCCATTCTACTGAAGCAAAACGTGATAAATCATCACATAATGTGGCCTTTGAATATGTTCACGACTTTTTTCGACAACTATACACGTATCTTGGGTTTTGAATCATTAGTAGCGTGTGAACCCGTGGTTGTCTACCGTTATTTTAATGCCACTTGGCAAAAACATGATTCTAACTCGCTATGAAGTAAAAATTGGCCTTTGTCTTAATCATGGCCTCAGCTCATTTTTTTCATTAAGTGTCATCTCACTTAAATCCCAAACCAGAAGGTTAGTATATAACACTGGGTTTACGATTCATTCCAACCTACTCTAAATTTTTTGCATAAAAATTCTTGAATTCAGTGTTCTGTTTTTGAATGTATTTTCGAAATTTCGTTAAGTCTTTTGTATTGGAAAGCTCTAACAAGTTTACCTCTACCAGAATTTATTTTTTGCAGCGTTTACATGCAGCTGGCTAGCACTTTCATATGTACCAAAATTTTGCAGAACACGATTGCGACACACTCCTCTACGTACTTTCCAATTTCCAAGTAAAAGTTTTGTGCGTTCATTAGACGCGTAGAATATCACGGTTCTCAACAGGCTACGCATCACCGACGAATGTTGCAGATTCTCGCTCTGGGCGATTGTTGCAGGAATACTCACCTTGAACGCGAAAAAATAACTCTCTCCTGTTTTATTTGAAGTTAAGCTATTTGCCAATACATCTTAACTCGGCAAAATATTAAAATTGTTAATAACACTCCTCTTTAGAAAATACCTAAACTGTATCGTGTAATTTGCAAGAGTCTGAAAGCTACTGGTTTGAAAAACGTGTAATACCGGTAGGCGAAAGAGAGGCAGTGGATCATCATAGCTCCACCTGATAAATATAATCTTTGGCAAATTATAATGGAATGTGTACACTTATACACGGTTTTGCCGTACACTACCCGTGATAAGCTATCAAGGTACAAAGCGCAATATATGATACAGAGTTCTTCTTTTGGACTCCAGTCTTTGCGAAGATGGGGTATTCTCATGTAAATCGATTTTCTATCAAACTGTAAATGGGTTTGTTTTTTTAGAACACCTCCGTTGGTTTCATCATCTCAACTGGTTGCTCTGTAACGTGGTAGTGAACGTGGCTATCATTGTCACAATCTTCTATTGGGTAGTTATAGGAAGAACTCGAACGGCAGCTCTGAACCTGAGACCCAGGACGTTTCATCTACATGTTACAAATACAATCTTGGTTCTAATTGACATTTTCATGGTTGCGTTTCCCACCAGGTTGTTGCACTTCATTTACTCAATCGGTTATGGTTTATTATATGTGTTATTTCTACTGATTCTTCACTGGACTGGAGTCAATTCTGCCGTTTATACTGTTTTAAATTGGGCTCGGAAACCTGGAGTGGCTGTTGGCTGGTGCGTATTGGCTGTAGTTGTGTTACCTATAGCCATGCAAGCAATAACGTTTGGTTTATATCACTTGAGAGCACTAATTGCTAGAAGAACTGCTGTGCCAGAAGAGGCGCCTCGTAAGAATCTGGAGGTTTCGACGATAGAAATGGGCACTGTTAACCCAGCTTTTTCAGAGGCTACGTGAATAGAAGTTGAAGCAATAGATTTATGAAGTCCAATACTCCAATTGTAGCATATTTATTTGTTTTGAGTGTGGATGTTTTTTGCACTAGGGCCTATAATTGAACAGTGGTGCGGACTTTGAAAACGGTATAGCAACGTGGGTAGCAAATTATTGTCAGCTGCTGATCACATTTTCAACTTTGATCTAATTTTGCTGACTTAAGCAGGTCGATTGTGCGGCTCGTAAATGTCTTTCCATTACACAATTTTGGTTTGCTTTTGTTCTTTCAGTGACTTCATTTTTTCGTACTTCTATGTGTTTTTATTAACTTCAAACAGCAGGTATATTTCTAAAGACACAACTAATCTTATAACATACTTTCAGCTCCAACGTGGTTTTGCAAGCATATTTCTCAAAATAAAGCTTTTAACTTGCACGTCTGTGAATCTAATATAGACCCCAAGTATTTTAACTCCCGTAATTTTTCGGTTCCATCCCATGGGACTCCCATGAAAAATATTAATACGGAGTATATTACATCGTATGCACGTCTAATGTTTAGCCTCTACAGAGGGGATGCGACAACACCTTACAACTTCCAATTACGGGAAATAAAAATTATAACAGGACCCTACAACCGTATTTTCGCGGCCCTTGCATCAATAAGCCATGGCATGGAGCTTCTACGTGTAATACTTAAGCTATTAACATATAATAGAGGTGTTCTACCTCAGAAAATACCTGCTATACGCACAGACGTAGCCAGGGGGGCCAAAGGGGCCATGCCCCCCCCAAATTTTTAGAAAATATAGTCATTTTGTGCTTTGAGAGGCGTTTTTCTATACAAAATAGTGTTATTCGCCTAAAATCAAACATTTTGCCCCCCCCCTCCTAAATTTTTGGGCTGGCTACGCCACTGGTTATACGACCTAAACTTACCATCGATGGGACATGGGATACATTTCAAGTCCACTGTCGCGTCCCATGGGACACATCCCTGACAAACCCGTCTACCAACGAAGCAGTAAATATGAAAGCCTGTAAGAAACGGTAGGAGAAAAATTGTAAACAGAGACACAAAATAAAGATTGGTGCACTACGACAACCTGTGTGCACAAAGATCGTACAAAGTTTCTTACGAACCTTTTTATAAAATCAATACAAAACTATTTAATTAGCAATAATTGCAAGCTTGTTGCACATATAAGGCAAAGTTAACTTCTCAAGAGGAGTAAAGTCCTCGTATGCACCTATTTGCTGGAAACGTCCGTGGCGGTTAACTGCAGTACCCACGCACTATTTGCTTCAAAGCGTATACGTTGAAATATAAAAGTTTTGTTGTCTGTGATTGAATGCTGTTTGACTCTGCCATATACAGTATAGCCCCATACAAAATAGTTTGAACCTATTGTAATTTTATATGATGCTTTTTCTTATCTTAATTTCGCACTTGTTTGTAACATTTCAAATAATATTTTTAAAAGCAACCATTGCTTTGCTTTTTTATGTTATCGTGGTATTTACATTATTGCGTACACACTGGTGATCAAGTTGCCTTGTATTCTAATCTAGAATGAAGCCATAGGGTTCATCAAAGTACTGGTTTTTGTTAACACTGTCAACATTGTATGGCAATAAACAAATAATCCAATAATTCAAGCGATTATCAACACACAAATGAACGCCGTAATATTCGTCAAAGTTATGTCTTCGCTCTCATCTGCGAAAACACGGAAGATCAACGCCTGAACAACGGCAAAATTCGATAGAAGACTTGCATTCACTTGAATGACTTTCTCAAGGCGTAAAAACAAAGAAGCTTGGAGGTTGAGGCAATACCAACTTGAAGTTTGGAACTTCTTTTATGCGTGAGAAGATGCTTGGTTTTCTTCGATGCCAATATAACAGGCTTTGATCGCTTGAAAAGCCACTCCGGAATTCTCACGTCCATAGCCAAAGAGAGGTTTGGGACGAGACTCAACGTAAACGTTTGACACCTACACTGTTTAGCCAGTACGCACTGGCAACAATGTAACAATATTTCAATGCTGGCTGACTGTCGGAAGTGTTGGGCGTTTTAACTTCAACTGAACCTCAACTGAATGTAAATATACAGTATATATATATCAGGGTTTTTTTTAAGGAAATTTACGAACGCGGTTTGGATCTGTAGGGACCCGATATCTCTGATTCTAGGGACCCGATTTTCTCTGATTTTAGGGACCCGATGATAATTTTCTCTGATTCTAGGGACCCGATTTGAAATTCTAGGGGCCCGAATTGG
>JGI24158J21664_10013650_pt1 | contig 10709 bp, 5 predicted proteins | sample Ectturendosymbi3_FD_21664 | JGI IMG/M metagenome (IMG submission 21664)
GCCCGAAGTATTTAGTTAGCCATTCTTTCCATTCTGGACACATGGCGCCTGGGGCAAGAAGTAAGTTTGGCGCCCCCATGTTCGAATGTGAGGTCTATTGGAAGCAATGTACTGTATTGAAAAAAGTACTTGTGACATTGTTGGGACTTTTTGGCGATTCGGCGCCCCCAGCAGTGGTTTCGCGCCTCCATAACAACTCAGCACCTGTGGAATTGCGCCCCCTTGCCTCTCTCGTTACGCTCCTGTCCGAGGTCAACAAAACATGTGTATAGGTCTTTGGCATGCTCCCAGGATTTCTTTAAAATTTGTTGAAGAATGAAAATTTGTTCTGTAGTGCTGCTGTCGCGACGAAAACCGCGCTGGATATCATCCAGCTTTGATTCCATTATTTTCGCGGCATCTTGACATAGTTGGTTCATTCACTCCTGTCTAGCTTTTTTGTGTATGGGGATGATCAATTCATTATCAAACTTTGCGCAATTAGCATTAAGCTCGTATTTAGCAGCGGCATCAGCGAGCTCATTATTGCAGTTCTATAGAAGCTTTCACCTGTGCAAAGTCGAAACATCCCGCCTGAAAAGCTTCAGGCCTACTCAGTTCTGCCAGGTGAGGTGTCAATGTTGAAAAAAGTACCATATTGACATTTTTATTTTTTTATAAGTCGCAGTAAAACAACTCGCATTGCATCATTTCTATTCTCTGACAGCTGCTTCAGTGCGGCCAAAAGCTCACTCCTAGCTCTCACTGTTGCCTCACTCGACAANCACCTTGTTTTGCATGCGCGCTGCAACTGCCGACCTTTTGTCTTCATTGTAGTCTGATGCATCGCCAGGCAAGCCGATCGCAACGGTGAAACAGCAAAATACTTCCATAATTGCATCAAAGTGCTTTCGCAATTTCGTACACCTTCCTGTACAAATCTGCGGCAGTATAGCAAGAGGCCGAAGCGAGGCGGTGCGAATGACAATGCACAGATACCATACTTGCAATTTTCGCTTCCAACTTCTGCGCCAGAGAAGTATGTCGGCCTGTGCAATTGCAGCTGTCTATTGCAACAGCCACGTGCAGGAAAACATGCTTATCTCAAATCGTTTTACTCCAATACAAGGCAAAACCATATCTAGGCTTTCAGAATTTAGGGTGTCATTGCAAAATTTTAGGGTGTCATTTTGACACCCACAAACGGCTTAAAAAAACACTTGTTTGAATATTCTGTGCAAGAAACCTCGTGTTTTGCTTTTCTTTTCGACATTCAGTAACATCAGTTAAGGTTTTACAAGCTCCACTAAACCAAAATGTTGATATGCTTCTCAAGCGATTTTTTGCAAGGGAACAATCTTTCCATTCCCTGACATGTGAACGCCAGTTTTGAACCGCGGTGTTGCTATGAACACTGCGGTCTTACCACCCATGATTATGATTCACAGTCTTCAATTTTAGACGTTTAATTGACCGCAACGGAGATGATGGTTCTTTATCATCGCTATTCAGAGCATCAGGTTCATGGTCTACTTTATCAGCATTTAGAATAGATATCGCTGTTCTGCAACTTCCTCTGCATCTTTCCGCAAAACTTTGTTTAGCGCATTCAATCGGACCGTGCGCAGTGGAAAGGAAATTACTTTGTTCGTGACATCATCGTGCAAATCACACATTACAACTAACTTCAAAATTCATTTTAGTTTCACGCAAGGTTAGTCACGGGAGCAACGTCCCGTCATAAAACGCATTATTTGGCAACAATTTCAATGACACCGTTGCCTGCGTTTCTTCATGCGTGACGACGTATTCCTGATCCTTGTGACGTACTTGAAAAACAGCGGGTGTTATCAGAAAAAACGCCGCCTGTTGCTGTGAGGCTTGCCCGGCTCCTCGCTCATTCCATGCTTGGTGGTTCGAAAGTTAGGCGCACGTTTATGAAGCGAGAGGTTGAAGCAAGAAAGCCTCGAAAGCGCAAAGCCGAAGAGGAAGCTCAAATAATTTGGAGGAAAGACATGGATTCGAATAACAACACCGCAGACAAAGATGAAGAGGTTTGTGCTGTGCTGGGTTAAGATTATATCTATTGGACGCCGACATCTGTGTGAGCTTTGAAGGACACGCAGTGAAACCGTGCCACCCGAAAAATGTTTATTTTTTGCAGAAAGTCGTATTATCAGATAAAACTACTTTTCAATGGATCAGCTGGCCACGCTGCTTGAGATATTGTGATGTCATAGAGGCAGGTTTCGATGATGACAAAACAGTCATCTGCAAAACATAGCATGGAATAACTTGTAACATTTGTTGTCGATCTCGACAGCTGCAACGGGTGTCCTAGTTTCGCTTAAACTCAGTGAAAAATCTGCTTGCTGTAATTTCTGTCAACCCGATTCGTTAACTTAAAGTATGAACGTTTCATTTTATTTTTCGCCCATGGGTCTGCATAGGGTAGGTGTCTTAGCACTTTTTACTTCAGCATAGTGTTCATTTTCAGCTTTTTACTAAACCAGCGTAGCAACAAGGCGGCATTAGCATGTAGTTTAGAACTAGTCGCAGTTTGTAATTTTGTATTATTTTACGTAAGTTGAGCAACTCTTTTACTACTTTTTGAGACCAAGTGCGTGTAGAATGTGATCCAGCCTTATATGACAATGTCAAGTTGGACGTAGTCAAAAAAAAGTACATCTTGCATTAAAAAACAGCGATAAGTGTCAAGGAGAAAGGTGTGTGAGGTAAGGAAGCAGCGCCGAAACCTAAACGAGCGTGAAGGTGCTGGGTCATTTATCAGGTTAATTGGCTCTTCCATTCCTTCCCATCGATCTTTCATTGATTTCGTGATAAGGCTGTTCAATGCAGCGTCCTGGCGAGCCTTTAATCCTGTGGCCTAATGCGTTGTTCATGCTTTAAAGCTTTTTCTCTTGCAGATCCCGATAAACCTTACTTGCGCACTGATAGACCTGTCTCTAATTCAAATTGTCCGCACAGTTCCATGCGTTTATTTCATCGACGCACGCGATCTTAATGGGGCCGACAGAAAGGGCAGGGTCGTCGCTTTTTTGCGATAAACAGTTTTTTTCGTTTGCACACCTATTGCGATGCAAATACATACCTTACCCTGAACGTATGGCACCCAGTTTGGAAAACTTAATACAAAACTACCTACAAAAGGTCAACATCTAAAGAAGAGGTATTTAATTCCAATGGCCATGATCCTTCGCGCAGCTAGATACTGAAGGTTTTGGCCAAAACGTTGAATTATTTAAACCTTGTAGACAAAACGGAGTGTATTACGAGTAACATCTAGAATGCCTTCCTGTACACGGGGATTATGCATTGAATGCGATCTACTGAACACTGCAACAACTTTATTTCGTCATAGCAGCTTGTCTCAGCGCACGAGTCGGTGGCGCAGCTTCAACAGAGGTACAGTTGTATTTGCAAAGGGCGTACGCTTTAGCTGCGTTGTGATGTAATAAAACAGACCTTGTGCAAAGATTGTGATTAAACAATTGATCTTGTCTTCGCCACACATCGATGATAACACGATGACTCAGTTACCTGAAGACGGTTTGTGCGAAAGACTTTAAATCCGATCGCTCTGCGCACCTCGCCTGAGGTATTGAAATCTTGCCGTGGAATAGAATAGCGGGGAAACCACTTCGAGTAATCATTCTCAGTGTTGCTTGCCTGACTAACTTTATATGCTGCACTTTTCCCCATTAGNCTATAGAAACAGTGATGTTTTTTAAATGAAGTTGCATCATCAACTGACTTTGAACAAATTCGACAACTAACTAATGTCACGCAGCTGTTTCAATCAGCTCCAGTGAGGGGTCAGTGGTGCAGCCCCCACCCATTGCAACTGGTGTCCCATTCGCAAGTATAAAGCTTTTCCGCTTAACGCTCCCCACTTTTTCTGAATGCCCAAAAACGCTTAATCCCTTCATCCCGAACAAAATATATCACCTGATGACACGTGTGCTGCCAGTAACCGTGTGGAAAGAAGACCTTGTATAATTATCCCTTTGCTACAGTTGGAAGCTGACGTATGAATGTCATAAAACCTGGTGTTCTGTCAAAACTGATAAACCTTCAGTCAGTTATGGCCATGCTTGAATGAAGCTGTTGCGCAGCGACGAAAATGTATATTTCGTAAGTAGAGTTAATTTTGTGAAACTTGAAGTTAAATCTAAAAGATGGGGTAGTTTGCAACGATAACGGGTCAAGAAATATATTCCTTGGCTGGAAAAACGGTGCCTGTGTAATATTATGCCAGTGGTATATTGGAAAGTAACATTAACTTCGGTTTTACAACGCCACTCTGAACCAAGCAGATTCAGCCAGCCGTTCGCTCATTGCTTTATTGCTAGCAGTTTCGCTGAAAGGCTGCCGGCCACAACAACAATTCACTCCACACTCAGATTCACTTTATCTGCATTTTTGTGTGAAAACATACTGGCTCCCGGTCTGGGTTGGATACTTCGGCGAAACATGCGGTTGCTTCTTGCTACTGGGAGGTTAAGTTACAGCTTGGAGGGAGAGAAATGGATCAATAGCCTTGTAAGGACGCTGGATGCTCGTGTACGCCACTGTTTTACGACGTTATGGTCACCACGGGGTGTCTGGAATCCGTCATGGCGCTGTCACGTAGCGGTTATTTTTGCGTAGCTATCTTAGCGCGCACATTGCAGATAAGAATTATCAACTAAAAACCCCGCAGCTGCCAACAGTTGTTTCCCTTTTAGCGTTAACTAACTATTGCGCTGGCGTCAAAATACTTGAAACAGATATGGTGGCAATTAAGCTTTGCCAAGAGTAGCAAGTGCTGTGTGCTGCAAGGGCGCCTTTGATAAGACAGAAGAAATGGTTTCGTTCAACATGTTTCTTTGTCTCTCAGCTGATGTCGGGTTGCTGTGCTTGCAAAGCATCCTTTCTAAGACAAACCAAGCCTCTTTAAATTTCCAAAAAGAAAAGCACTGCCTTTTCAGAAACCACCAACTCTCAGAACTGCTAGAGAAAAATGCGTTGCTGTACTGAAGCGGTGTGATAAGGAAACCGTAAAATCTGTTCGTTAGATCTTAAAGCGCATCTTTCCTTGTTGTTTGATTGGTCTGTGGTTTAACGATCTGTAGTGATCGCACAATGGTCAATGTTTGCTAACAATTCATGTCTTGCTTGTGGCTAGCCTTTGTGCTGCTAGCTCTTCAAAGAATATGCGTTCACAGTCCAGGCTATCTCCGATACGGTTTGGATTGAAGTGCTAAACAATAAAAAAAAACTGCTCACACAACGTAGTCGCACTGGTTTAGTGCAATAGACTAATCTTCGCATGGCAAATGCTGTTAATGCTGCAAAATTAAGGCCTTATCGATCAANGTTGTAATTGCCGTTTCTTGTGTGTAACAAGTGGAGAAAAAGTACGCCCAAGCTAAACACTTCTGTAAAAAATGTTTGTGAAACCTGGTGTNTGATCGTTTTAAAGAACATTTCTGCGATGTAGCTTCAAGTTAACTTATTACATGTGTATCGGTGATGCCTTTGCATTAAAACAACCATGCTTTCATAAAATATTATTTTATAATAAAAAGGCGACCAACATCGAGGTGGAACGACAACTCATCTCTTGAAAGAAATCTCTAATGTGGGTCACGCTTCTCCAAAGAGTTGTTTTTTTGCCAAAAATCGCTTCGTTGATATTCGTTGCTAATTGATAGTTAAGAAAAATAAAAATTTAATGTTGTCAAGCAAGCAGGCGAAGAATGAGTAGCACTTCTCACAACACAGCTCAACGAACGTCAGGACATTGTGTGCTGAATGTTGGTTGCATTGTGACGTAACGCATTGAATTTAAGTATGCATGGTCTGTGCAGAAGACGCAGGTTGGTGTGAATGCTATTTAATCAATTGCTAAAAACACTTTCTAGTGCACCGGGTGCATCATTTCAGAGTGATCTCAACTTTAAGAAAAGCAATAAATGTTTAAAATCTGAACATGACTCAGAGTAAGATAGAGTTTTTGTTCCAAAAATAAAAAGACAAGCTTAAAACAATCACTTGATCCTTCTGTTACAAACTCGGAAAAATGGTCTGGTCTACGATAAAATAAAGCAAATGTTGCTGAGCAAAGTTGAGGTTGTTTGATATTATTTCGAAGTCAACTTGTACTGTAACTGATTGCTGCTTAAAACCCGTCGTGGTTCAAGCTCAGGAACAAGCGGTCCTTCAGCAAACTCAGAATTTCTTTTCAAGATCCTTAAAAGTGTAGAAGTCACACGCTTCCCCTGGCAGGACCTGGTCTCTGGCCTGTGCTGTAAGAAACCCGTCATTATCATGATTGTAACGCCACAATTGGCGGATTATTCGGTAACCGTCGTTCCGCATCGTTGCTCGTAACGCTGAATAATTCACGGATGTTTTGTTAACTCGGGCATTTTAGTGTTTGTTGCCATGACAACTTTATCTTGTCCAGGTGCGAACGTTGTTCGTTAGTGGTCTTCCTGCTGACGCCAAAAAAAGAGAACTTTACCTTCTGTTCCGAGGCTACCCGGTAAGCATAGCGCCGCTCTAATGAGACGAACATCGCGAAGGTACTTCTTTTGGTGAGGGGGTTATGTAGATTAGCGATGAATCGGCCCAAGGGATCACAGACATCTATCTCTGGTTTCCGTTGGATACTCCGAAAGCAACCACTATCTTTGTGGAGATGCAAGTTCTCACTTTTAATCTTAATTGCAATTTAAGTATCATTGCGTAAAGTATAAAAGCAGTTGCATTTTCTAAGTAACTTCTTTTCTCCAGAAAGTTTGAAATGGGAAAGCAAAGGAAACAAATGTGTTTGTCAAATGGAACAAAACATGTTTTTATTGTTGGGTTGTTCTGGTCCCACACCTGGTTACACGGCATCCCAGCATTGCAATCGCAAAAGACAAATCCACTGACGTTCTACTTGGTTACCAAACGTTCCAAGTCACGTGGTCTGCCTGTTTTTAGCTTAAGTTTGTTTTTATGTTACAAGTTTTCATTTTCATTACAAATATAGAAAGAATTTCCACTTGAAGCTTTTACCCCAGTTTAAATTAATCTCAGTTCGTGGTTTATTTAGATTGTCCTAACGTCAGTTTTCCGGTACATGGCTTAAGTTTTTCGTAAGTTTCAGAACAATTCATGAATTCCGGACCATGAAAAGACAAATAGCCACCTGTCGGAGGTGTTCGACGGGACAAACTGATAACAGGTTTTTCAAAATGTCCCAGCGTACTGACCTTTACTCGAAAAAATCTATTTACTGATTACACCAATACACTGACAGAACTCAGGTTTGAGTGATGCTTGTGATTCCCAGAGTTTCAACTCACCTACTTTCATTAACACTTTTTAATGGATTGTAGGAGGTCCCAGTGAAATCAATTTCGATTTCGTGTTTCTCTTTCAATGTTCCTGCACAAAACCCTCCAGTATAACACGAGGGAAAATCAGCATGAATGGAGTATTTGTTAATTTTCCGTATTTAATAATTTTCGACGTTCCACGTCCACTTCGATTTGAGAAGAAAAATTTCTACAAAACGATTTTTTACGATCGTCACGCAACCAAGCAAAACCTTTTCTGCAAAATGCAATCTCTATCATTAGGTACGAACTGAATTTTTAAAATATGTCCACAATGGAAAACAACGTAATTTTAAAACAGCTGAGTGTAAATGTCGGACGCTTATTATGGAACCGGGAAATTATCGCATAGAAGCAAAACTCTCGTTTGCTGCTAATGCAACCAGTCCCCGCATGCAGACTTTGATCTGCTCGTGTACGTTCTGCCTCAGCTATCGCTAAATTTATTTCCAAAGTTGAGCTCTTGGTGCATTTTGCTTTTAAAAATTTTCTTTTAATCACGAAAGGTTTTGTGCAGTTTGGTTCAAGCTTATATAGGTTGCGCTTAAATTCAATTCGCGATATAAGATCACAAGACAAATAACGATTCAAACGAAACTTATGGGATGTTTCATTATAAGTTCTTCCATTTACTTTGCAAACGTAAAAAACAATTATAATTCTTGTTACGTGGGTCGTCAAAACTAACTTTTTTACTTGGAATTAACCAAATAATTTAGTTTTAAGTAAGTAATTATTCATTGTTTTAAAATAACTTAAATTTCCTGATGGTTTAGTTCCACAAATGTTAGTTACCATTCACGCAATCCAGTGCTTCAGGTGGTGTCATGACAACAAATTTTGATGGAGACGTCCAGGTACGTTAGTGAGAGTAAAATAGTGATTTACTTTAAACAGTAATTAATCAGCAACTAAAAGTTTTTTTGCACCAAATTTACCACAAACTTGTTCAGATGATTCGATCCTTTGATCGTGGACATTGAAAAACATTAATGTTAAAAATTAGATGTGCCAGTTCTCCTGTAAACAACTCATCGGTTAAGCAGTTCATGCTTGTGAACAACACCATGGAACGTCTTCGACAATGAGCTGAATGCGTCTTAAACTTAGGTCCAAACATTAGCCCAGTGCGGATCTTGTAGCAGTTTATGCGTCATCGTTGACTGAAACCACACATCATCATCACTGGTGCGTAACCCACTGGGTCACGTGACACCCATAAGTCATTTTTTTGCGGTTTTCGTTGATTTTCTACATTCGCTATTTTCTCTGCTGTATACAAAGAAAACTTGCAAGGTCACTGCAGCTCAAATGTCACCAATAATCATGATGTCAACTCAACAGGGTTTACTGAGACGTGGAATTTTACTTCGTTTTCTTGGAATTTTACTTCGTTTTGCAAGGTCACTGCAGCTCAAATGTCACCAATAATCATGATGTCAACTCAACAGGGTTTACTGAGACGTGGAATTTTACTTCGTTTTCTTTAGCCGTTTTCATCATTACGCCCATGTACGTTTTAACCAGTGATTAGTTACCAATCGTTTAATTGCTTACGATTTTTCAGAAATTATATTCGCGCTACTTTCAAACATTTGTTTATTTCATTGCCAGGGATACGAAGGATCGATCATCCGTACCACGACCAAACCTGGGAAAGCCCCCGTGGTGAGTATTGGATGGTGAACGATGAGATCGTGAAGTTGAACGTTTTGAATTTTCGAAACTTATTCTTTGCAGCCGGTCGGCTTTGTGACGTTTGATTCCAGGAATGAGGCTGACGAAGCAAAGAACGCCTTGCAGGTTTGTGTGACGTCATAATGTGACTTGCGTACACAAATGTCGAAACCGCGCCCCCGCTTGAGGACCAAGCGTTCTTGTTTTGCAGGGGGTGAAGTTTGACCCAGAGCTACCTCATACCCTCCGCCTAGAGTTTGCTAAAGCGAATACAAAGGTAAAACTTCGTCCATCGTCTCCACCCTCTGACTTGACCAATCAAATAATAGGAATTTTACCATCACGTGAGTGCAACCGAATTTATGCTGATGACGTTACAACAGTTTCGTTTCTTCCATCAAAACATTGGCAAGGTCGTCGTCACGAAGTGGAAGTGACGTCGGCCTCTTGCTTGCCATCAGTTCCACCAGTGTTCANTGTTTCAATATAGGAATTAAAAACAGAGCGTAGTTAAAAGTTTTAGATTTATTCGCTAAAGTTCATGCACTGGTTTGCAGCGAACAGAGGATAATTTTTTCTACTTTTCTCTCCTTCAACGTTTTGTTTCAACCTGATTGGATTTATCTCCGTTTGCTGTTTGACCCTAAACAAAAATTTGATGCAAAAATCATTTGTTGTGCTTTGAATATCATTTTTTTGCTTTTTTCCGTACTATTTTATGACAATTGTAATTTTTTCATTCACAGAGTTCAGTGCCAGTAATCTACTGCCAGAGTTATGGACGCCACCGTAAGTATGTTGTTACTTAACATGCGATGACACTTGAACATGAAGGAATTAATCTTTGTAGTTTATTAATGTAGTTGGTGAAAATGCACAACTAAACATCATTTGTAACAGGTGATCTGTACGATAATAATATATCAGACATACGTTAGAATACGTATTGATCATTCAGAAATAAAAGACAGACACGACAAGTAATAAGACATTTTCTCACGGTAACCTCTGACCTGCCAACCACCGTCTCGAGAAAGTGTGCATACGCCAACGACCTAGCANNCATGCATGCTGATGGAGATTATTAGGCAGTGGGAGGAGTGCTCAGCAAGGACATGGCAACCGTAGGTGAATACCTCCAGACTTGGNAGCTAAAGCTCAGCACCACAAAAACGATGTCGGCAGCCTTCCAGGTGTGGGAGGAAGCACATTTTTGGGGGTGCAATGGCTTTTTGCCCAAAAAGTTGTCGTGCAACTTTTCCGAGCGTTTTTGTGGTGTGACCTCCAAAAAAATGGTCTTCACTTGTTTTTCTGCAAACGTTGGGCGCCATTTTTCCAAGTGAAACAACGTTGGGGGGCAGTTTTGCCCAGGTTCGCAGGGATTTTGCCCAAATTTTCAGATTTTTCCCGGATTTTCAACAAATTAAACTTTTGGGGGTGCGCTTGCCCCCCCCGCCTCCTGCACCACTGACTCCAACAACAAGGAAGCTGAACGTGAGCGAAATGTCAACCACAGCAACGAGACCCTGTCTTTCTGCTCCGAGCTCAAAAATACCTCTCCCAGATATGGCGTGTAATTCCTGTAGTATAGATAAATGTGTACCTTACTCCAACAGTAATTTTTGTCAGAGCCACCAAGCATTTGGTAGCTTACGTTCCTCT
>JGI24158J21664_10013653_pt1 | contig 10709 bp, 8 predicted proteins | sample Ectturendosymbi3_FD_21664 | JGI IMG/M metagenome (IMG submission 21664)
TCTTTTCATCCATGGTTCTTTTCATCCAGTTTCCAGTTCAGTTAGATACCAAGTTCAGCAATTTATCCACTTTCAAAATTAGATGAATATCAGTCCAACAATTAAGATAAAGTTATTGCTAAGGTTTACGACTGCTGCAATAACACCACTACACCTGCACCTTTGGTGAACTGGATGCATAAGCCTGATACACAGATAAAAGCTCTCTTCGCAACATTTCCAAAAATGAGAACTTTTCAGTTTTAATCAAGATGCAGACCGAACGATCAGGACAGGGTAAAAATTAATATCTTCATACAAACACCTGGTTCCGTGCTCGGTAGTCATGGCTTTACTGTGATAGATGTATATGTTACTACAGTAGCAATCCTGCCTAATTTTCGTCTTGTTTAGCAAATTCGTTCTAGCTCTATTCTTCTGGCATGTGTTTGAATTTCTATCACAAATGAAGATCGAAAACTTGAGGGATAGCCTATGTCAAGTGCAGGCTCGCAACCAAAGGGGCAAAGCCCCCCTAAAAAAATTTCTTCCCCCCCCTGGAAAAACGTATTGGACATCGATTAAAATTATTGGACATAGTTCAAAAAATGTTGGACCCTCTCAGAAAACTCTTCGCCCCTCCTAGTGACCCAAGCTGGTTACGGGCCTGGTCAAGGGTGAGGGATCTTTGAATGCTACCATTTCGGACAAAACACATCAGGTGTCTTGTATAATTAGCGCATAACGGATCAGGTTTGTTTGGGGCAAAACGGATTTTTCTGGCATCCGTGAGTTGTGTGAAAGTTTTTAGTAGCACGTTTCAGGCTATGAGCTTTCAGGGCTTGAACTGGTTGCAGAAGTTAGGGTCTTGTAAAGCATCATTTGGAGCCAAAGTGGTGTAGTAGGTAGGTGCGTTCAAAACACTTGCCTAGCACTCATATGATACTTTACTAAACCTTTTTTCCAAGCCGTGGTACTGGGATCAACCCAGACAGACACTAAAACGTGGAACAGTCCTCACGCTAAGTTTAGTTAAAAACTATCATTAAAAACTATCAACCGAAAATGCAGCTAAACAACATTTTTTAAAGAAATGTACTACGTCCGCTTTGCCTTTAACAAAAATGATCGAAAGGTCGTAGAAGAACAAGAGGCTTGACGTGGAACTAACTGTTATGTCAAGATTTCTCTAATCAATTTGAAAGTTTCAGCAATTTGCACGGTTCAACAGTACCCTAATTTTATAAAGTTTCATGAGGGGAAATTGAGACATGTGTAAGAAAAAATAGTACACAAACAAATAGATAAAAAATGCCTTAGAAATACGAACATTTTAAACTATTACCCATGTTTGACACTTCCTGCGTTATTGTGGTTAAATACCAATCATTTACGAAATTTTCGATCAGATGGCTTGTCTCAAGATACGGAGATAATTTCCCCAGTAAGACAAAGAAAAATTCCAATAAGACTTCTCAAAAATGATTAGAATATAAAATTTCATCTTTATTCTTTGAAAGTTTCTGCAAATGTCAAAATTGCTATGCAACGTTTTGAAAATTTCGTGGGGGAAATGCCCCCCCTGGTTGCGCGCCTGCGTTGGTCACACTCACAGTCTCACACTAACAATGGTCTTTTCAAACTTGTGGAACCTTTGCTACGAGTTTACTTATATTTGTTTTCACACAGTATAAAACTACGTGAATACTGACATACTGCTGAAATTAGCAGGCACTGTCTCGTTGCATTACCTGCCAAAGATGTCTACGCTCAACAGTCACATGCAACAAAACGCCTACAACCTCAATTTGATTTGCTGCCATATATATTGTTACGCAATAAAGACCAACAGTAGAACAATCAGCACGCAAGCTTCGCAACCTATTTTTCCGGTAAAGGAGCGGATACAAGCTCATCACTGCATTACATCAGAACAGTGAACCTGGCTCGTGTCCAGTGTGAGTGTCATACCAGTAAATAAAATGCCATTGCAATGATTAAACAAATTAATCGGAATTGAGCTGGTGACTTAAGGTTTATTAGAAAATCTTGGTTTTTAGTCCCAATTTCCAGGGGGGGCATATGCCCGTTTCCCCCCCCTGCAGACGCTCATGTACTGTAGTAAATGTACAATTAGTGAATTCAACTGCATTCTGTGATACGTTTATAGACCTACAACAAAAAATTGCCTGTGCCTTTCAATGAGCAAATCAACATTCGCTGTCTCGAACGTTTGGCACGATTGAGTTTTTTCTCTCTCTCTTGAACAGACTCATTTGATCATTAACATCAGTTTGTGTGTCAACTGCAGCGAGGCTCTTTTTCTTTGGATCTACTACAACGCATGCTTTACACCGTGTTAAAAACTTATTGAAAGGTTGCTATTCTTAACAACGAACTATGACGTGGAGTTGAAACACAACATCGGGAGAATTCCGGAAATTAATTATACAATGTTTTCCGGATGTACAGTTTACAGTCCGATTGATGATGATCTGAATGAATATAATGAACAACGATTAATAAATGAGCATAATATATGAATGGACGAATGAGTATAGCAAGGAATTAGTATAATTTCACTGAAGTACGTGGCTACTGAACTACTGCCAATATTTCTGCTTTTGATGCAAAATACGTTCTGCTTCGTCCATCGCCACAGGCGTGGGCGTCGGAAGAGGATGAAGTGAAGAGGTCTTGGTCCTCACTGGATTTTGAAATTTTACATTTTTCTATTAATATATTCGTAGAAAAATGTTTTTCTCTAAGTTTCGAGTTGATAAAATGAAATTTTACCACTCTTGGCCTCCCCTTGGAAAAAAACTTCCGACGCCCATGGCCACAGGTGCAGTTACTGTTGTTTTGGCAGCAATGATGCCAGAATTAGATTATGTCTCTTTCGCTGCTTTCATTGTTGACAGTTATTGGACTTCGGTGCTACTCTTTAAAGTTATTGGAAGTGGTCTTTTTTCATTTTTGCATTTGTACATGTAGGGTAGCCTAATTCATTTTTGTGTGTGTTTGATTTTATAGCAATATCCAATAATATATACGCCCAACATTAAAGACAAATTCCAGACTTTGGTATTGCCATGATCCTTACCATACATAGAAGCTCGGAATGCGACGTAGGCTCTTTTTTGTATGCGCATACACATCCAGATACGATCAATGCAACAACCGCAACAGTAATAAGAATGGCAGCAGCAACTTTAGACTTCTCTTGGTTTGTTGCAGGTAGTTCTGAAAATGAAGATAGTTTATTTGATACCTGCTCACAGCCACAAGCAGGCCCGTAACTAGCGGGCGCAGGGGGTGAAACCCCCCTGGAAAATTTCTCAGCCCCCTGGAAAAAATGTGTTGGGCATAGTTCAAAACTATTGAACACAGCTTGAAAAATTTGAGCCCCTCTCAGAAAACTTTTCGCCCCTTTGGTGTCCCAATCTGGTTACGGGCCTGGCAACAAGTGTTACTGGTAAATTGTAAAACTTGTTTAATAATCGAACAAACGTAGCCGAACATACTAGTATGCTGGAGCGCGTGGTTCTAGAGCTACAGTACAGCCACCCGGACATCTGCCGCACTCAGGCCCATAGCCACAGGGGAAATTCCCCGTTTGTTTGTTCTCAAAATTTTTGTGCCCACTCCAAATTTTGTTGTACCCAAAATTTTTTTATCGAAACATATAATAAAAGCACAAATATTGCTCCCCTAAAAATGTATTTTGCTCCCCAAACCTGGCTGCGGGCCTGTCGTGCCACGTAGGACATCTTCCATCTAGAACAATCACCATCCAGTACAATTGCCACCGGGACAACTATTTTTAACATTCCGCTGCGATATTATTGCTTCAGAGCTGTGGACTTTGTTTCCTTAGTCTCATACCTTCTTAGTACCGAAGATGATAATCTTCCGCGTTTTGAGCGACCTGGGACGTAGTTTTATTAGTGGTGAACCTCAGCAGCGCCATGTTTGAATTTCAACTTTTGGAACCTGCTTTTACTTTGCCAGGCCCAAGTCATCACTGTTGGTGTGGTAATTGTCATTTTTGTTGTGACGTGCACATTCGTTTGGCAGTGGCACGATCAAGAGTTTTGCATAGTGTTGCGCGCTTTTCGCTGCGGGATGCACGTTGATTGATTTGCTCATTACTTGTGTTCCTTTTTTCGCCTCTCTCGATTCAGTTCCCATTTAGTCTGTATATGACCAGCTCGTCGTCTAGTGGTAAATGCATCCACTTCGGTGCTGGTTGGTCTAAAGTTCGACTCTCGGCCGGGTCTTACCAAGACCTTGTAAAGCCGTACTGCCGCCTTCTTACCAGGCGCACGGTGTGCGAAAGAGCTGCAGGGAACACACCCAGAACACAAAAACAAACCGAGGGAAATGGAACCAGAAATTGTGGAAACTCAGTCATGGCGCTACAAGACCATTGTAGTTATAAAGCGCCAACAACAAACCACCTTAAAAAAAATAGTCTGTGTTCGCCTTTGGCTTTGAGTTGCTGCATCTTGTTGCTGCAGCTGAGTCGACTAACGAGAAGGTGCTCTCGTTTCTTTTTTTAAGTTTGCGTTTCTCTGAAAAACTAATTCGCCTGAAAGAACTTTGTCTGCGGTGCGAGCTGAAATCTTAGGATGCGGTTTATCCAACAATCACAATCTCTTCTGTTCAGTAGCTAGCGAATGATGATGTCAAGTCAATAAAATGGTAAAAACAGCCGGTGGTATTAGTTCTGTGAGTGCAACTTGATTCGGTGAGGCCATCAAAGAGTTGAGCCGATGTAGAACTCGCACAAATTCGTATGACCACATAATTTTGGAGCAATGGATTCACTTCTTGTTTTGATGGAACGATCATACCTTTCAACGCGAGACACTGGATTGTAAGTATCAAAACTTGTTAAGGGTGTCAGTGTTTTTGTGTCTTGCCATATGACTTCTCTCCGTAGGGTGTTGTTCATCTTGCACTCTTTTTCTTTGTGTTGCTCTGCTTTTCTTTTTCATGTCTTTATCTGAGGCATGGTCGCAGCCTGTTATTCCTCACTGTTCTCAGGCAGATGCAAGTTGGCAGAGCAGGGATAGGGATAATGCCAAAAAACGGGTGTTTTTTCAGCTGGAATAATTTTTGACAATCACAATACATTCTTCGAGCTTGCTCNTAGATCAGATCTGNTGTGGGAGGATTTACTGTATCTTTCCTGTGTACAGCTCAAAGTCATGGATGAGCANTCTCAGATAAGATGGAAAACATAAAGTGTAGTAACATTTTTGTGATACNTGTTGAAAATGAAGATCTTAGTAGAAGTGCTATTAATGCTTATGTGTATCTGTATTGTGTTGAAAAAGGATTAAGGGCTCCATCCCATACTGAATGCATATTACTACATTTGAAGAAAGACTTTCCGTCATTATTTATATGCTGTCCTGTTCAATTATCCGGTGAGGAGACAGTTTCGAGCACTTGCTACACAGAACTGGCAACTGTTAAAGTCCGAGGTTATATCAAGAGCTAGAGCACAGCCTGATGAAATGTACACTAACTTGTGCTGATCTTAATTATGCAAATGCATTATTTCTAAACTGTATTTTTTACATTGTCAACGCTGAGTTTCTACAACTTCATAACAAGGTGTGAAAATAGGGTAATCAGTTTAGTATGTAATTAAGGCAGAAACTATGTATGAAACTTATTCGAAACTTTATGTTGGAGTGTTTAAGCATTTTAGATTTTCGTATTTCTGGAAAGATTAGTGTTTTTCCTTTATTGGATCTTGTTGAAAAGGCAAACAGAAGAATGACTTATCAGAATGTTTTTATTATGTGTGGTTATTGACTTTGAAGAAATCATGATTTTGAACATAGGCATGTGTACACTAATTGTGCTAGAGGTTAAGACTGTGCGTTTATGAGTTTGATCTACACGTATCTCAAACGATACCAAAATGAAAACGTTAGAGAGATTTCGTGAGAATTCAATTTTATTTTCGTACAGATATAAAATTTACGTTTTGCGCTCTTAATGCTTCATCCAAAAGGGTTTTTATAAAAAATTTTTTTTGGAATCGTCGATAATTCGTAAAGGACGTAAAAAATTGCGTGCTGACTAATTTTCATTTCAAAAGAGTATAAATACGGTATTTCGAGTTTTAATTTAGTGTTTTGTTGTATTTCAGGAAAATCATAAAGTAGTTTCAAAGTAAAAATGCTGAATCTGATATGGAACGAATGATAAGAAAATATGAAAATAAAACGGTGCTGGCCATAAGCCCACGAAGAGTAGATCAGATAACTGCGGAGAAATTGGCCCGCAAGGAAATGATCCAAGTAGAGGCTAGGCTACCCCNAGCTAATGTTCGGTACAACATTTNTTGGTTTACAAAGAAAATACAANGTCATCCCATTAGGACATATTTGGTCTTCAACTACCCGGCGCCTCTGGAAATTGAAGGGCGCCATCTCTGGAACGCCACAGACTCGGAAGAATCTTTTTATCGAGCCCACAGCAAATACACCAAACATTCAAATCATTAAACCTGGGGCAACCTAATAAATAGTATCAGCACTGGCTTGATTCTCTACTCTCCTGATCGAGAGCTCTTTTTAGAGCAATCTACCAGGAATTCAAGTTTAAATCTGTTTTAGAGCAATTAAGTAACTGTTGCAGACCCCCGGGGCTAGGGTCTGAACAAACTAATGAGAAAAAACTGTTCTTTTCAAAGTTCAATTGTTTTCCAGTTTTGTCGTCGACTTAATTCTAAGAAGCTTTCTATTCACACATATTGGAATTGTCATCTTGACGAATAAGAAATATTTCTTGCATCGTGCTTCATTGTTCTTATTATGAGTCGTAAAGCTGTACTTTTGGTGCAGCGAATAAGCCAATGAACTTCATAACGTCAATAGCGCAAGGCCAAGCGGCCTCACGAAATATTATCACCAGTCAGAACTTTCTGTTTTGATCACTTCACAGTTGAGAATCAAATTGATACCAGAACAAAAAGTACGGCGATTCGAAGGCAGACTATCTGCAGAGAGTCCCTTATCGAAACGTGCGTTATTGGAAGAGAGTCTGATGAACGTAGCAAGTGTTTTTAAGGTTCTGCAAAGCTGCGGTGCAGGTATGGCTTGCCGAATAATAATTGTGGAAACCGCAGTAAGATGCGAAAGTTTCAAAACAAGGATTCATTTCTGCACCCTTCGTTGCAGAACACTTCATAAGGTCTTCAAGGTTATTCAAATAATTTCGGAGAATAAAATTAATGCTCTTACCAGTGGTTTGAGAAATTCTATTTTATCCAGCTGTTTTCTTGGGACGCTTCTTTTACAATTTGTGAAGGTGCATTTTGATCGACAAAACCCAGTTACAAACCCTGACTAGTAAACCTAACAGTTATACGTCAGGATTCCCGTATATAGACTTTCCGAGCATGGTCCTAACCGAGCAATCGACAAGACACCTCATCAGTAATGCAGCAAAACCAAGTGTTGTTTCCTCAGGAGCATATACCTCCTTGAGTTTTGAGATGGTTGATTGTAGATGTTCCTATTCACTGGAACAAAAGTTGGGTCTAGATCTTACATGAGAATCGATGTTAGACTAAATTGTCGATCATGTATAAGAATCCACGTATCAGTAGAGACAAACACTACACATGATGTTTATTAGTGATATACTCGAAATTATTCAATGTTCATTGGTGCTCCTCTTTAACCCCTTCATCATGTTATCCCTTAGCCCTTTCAGTCCCGCAAAAGCCCCAAATATTGGAGAGCTTTGCAATCCTATAACTCGCCAGGCGATTGAGCTGGAGAGCTATCCAAACCATCCACGAATTCAACAAGTCTTGTAGTCAAAATCGAAAAAAAACGTTTTTTGTTTTTGTTGGGGGATTTCTGAAGGTGACGTCACAAAGAAGGCATGTTTTGAAAATTTCGGCCACCTTTGGCCGGCCGTGAGCTCCAACCCATTGACCCATTCTTTTGGCTCAAAGTTTTGTTGAAAACTACGTCAAAATCCGCGTCTATACAGCCTTGATTGACCTGCTAGCATATCTGTAGCCAAAATTATGGGTCAAAAACCTAGTTTTTGGCCTAATTCAAAACTTTTCAGAAAAGGCATAATTTGCCCTTTCACGGCAAACTTTGGCCAGCCATAACTCGGCAGTAGATTGAGCTAGAGAGCTTTTCAAACCCTATGATGACTAGTGGCATCGTGTAGTTTAGAATACAAATTTTTTTGAATTTCGTTGGGGGGTTTTTGGCCAATGAGATCATGACAGGGGCATGTTTTTTGGTTAATTATATGACGTCATCATCTGATCCCACGCACCAATATTTTGGCTCGCAGTATTTTTGGATTCTAAGCCATAATACGCGTTTTTAGAGCCCTTGATTGAGTTTCTGGCGTTTCTGGTTCAAACGTTTGGCCAAAAAACAGCTAATTGGTAAGGGGCTTTTCCCATTATTTTTGGGGGATTTCCCAAATTAATTTTAATGTTTTTTGGCCTTATTCTCGGAACCAGGAATGCTAAAAACCCATTCGGACCTTTCAAATTTTTGAAATGTAACCAAAAAACAGCTAAACTATAAAAAAAATGTATGTCATTTAAATGGCTCCTGCAGGTCTTAAAGAGAGGTCGGGCCAAAATGCTGACGTCAGCAGAAAATGACATGAACATCCTATCATTACGTACGCATTAAAAAAAACTGACATCCTAAACTGAAACGTTTTTTTATTGCAAACTACATACCTTCACGAGTCTTTAGAGGGTTTGAAAAGCTCTCTAGCTCAATCTGACAGCAAGTTATTCCCTGGTTCGAAATACCTCACAGAGTGGTTTTTGAGGGAGCAAAATTTTAGTCAATTTTTCGTTTATAAGCCATAATTTTCGCTCCCGATATGCTAGAAAGTCATTCAAGGGCTCAAAAGACGCGGATTTTTACACTATCGTGGCGGGTACGATTCGTACGATCCTCGATTTCTTATTATAGAACGAATAGATGAAACTTTTCATTTCCGAACACCTGATTTATATATCAGTGGAAGCGGATTCACTCGTTGCAATTTTAACTTTTCGAATGCGGGACACAATCAGCAGAGTATACATGCGGATCGGTAGTCAGTTGGAGGTATTGCTCCCCGTGGTTTTGAGAAAAACAAAAATAGGTTGAGGAAGATTATATTACACCAAGTAAAGGAGGATTTCAGAACGACGTGTGCTCACTCAATCTCTGAACGATAAAAAAAAGAGTTGATTGCTCATATCGGTCTCGCATCATTATAATCCCTACAATAATTGGGGATTCCCATACAAACCTTGAGTCACACGTCTTTTCAATAATAGGGAGACAATTTGATGTAAAACATTTATCGATTGACCTGTATTCTGACAACCATCGAGAATAACAACTTCCTTTGGTTCTCTTCTGTATTATTTGGAAAGCGATCTCTAAGCCGACTCCAGGAAAAATATTTGCCAGAGGTGATACCCATAATCTTTTGGTTTTTATTCAATGAGGCCTAAAATGGCGCAAATGGATATGGCTCCTCATGAGAACTAGTCTTTATCCATAACTTGTTACTTTTCGAATCTTTCACCATTCACGACAAGTATAAAAATTTCGCCACATGCTCACGATGAGTTAATTAGCCAAGTCCATGAGCATTTTCTCGTAAAATCTCATTCCAGAGTAGAATACATTGAAAAAAATCATTAGGAAAACCAGGCATAAGTTACTAAAAAGCAAATCCGATGTTGAAATGAAAAGTTGAATTTTGATCGGTGTCGACTTCAACTACTGACCATGAACCGTGACATCAAACTCAAAATGGTCTTACATCTGGTGATAGTTATTTCATTTCGTTTCCATTATGGTATATCTTGGGATAGATTTCCAAGTTACATCGAGGATAGGCTGTCTAACCCAGAAGATTTGAAAATCATTTTACAAGCACACTGTTTTCGCCGGCTTATAACAACGCTACCGGCAATGTTTATAAGGAGGGTCAGCTTTCATCTACAGACTGTTGTTTTTTGAATTCCGCACAGTCCAAGCCGGGCTATGGAAATTTTCCTCCAAGATGGAAAAAGATATGAAACTAAGATCAATTAAAGTCAACCACCCCGAGATTCTGATGTCTTGTAACTGTGAGTTGTAGCACTTTTGTTTATTTTTGGAACGTTGGGTTTTGCATACAGTATCATTGTTTTGGAAGGGAGTGTAGCATTTCGATTTGCTTTTTAGAACAGTTCCTCGAGAGCACTGGTTAATTTAACAGGAACATGTCCTAGGCACGCCCGAGTTTACAATTAAGAAACTTGGACCCGCCCTTTATCATTCGACTTTACGCTAAGTTTTAACATCAAACAAAATAGTATTCACTAATGGTTTTATTAAGGCAACTTTAAGCACTGCGCAATTACTGTCACATCTGTCAGAAAATATTTCGAAACAACAGGGGATAATGCGAGTAAAAATTACTGCAAACAATAGGGGTTTAACACAAGTTCAATTATTTCATGAAGGAAGAGAGTAAACCATAGTATCCCAAAACATCACGGTTAAAATAAGCCACGAGGCTATAAATCTCTTTCGTGGTCTAGTCCAATGGCAAACCTAAGTGGACTTAGCTAGGTGCGTACGTTTTTGGTTATAACTCGCCAGCCGCTGCAGCTAGAGAGGTGTTCAAACCCTCTACGGATTCAGCAAGTCTAGTAGTTCCGAGTCAAAAAA
>JGI24158J21664_10013657_pt1 | contig 10706 bp, 4 predicted proteins | sample Ectturendosymbi3_FD_21664 | JGI IMG/M metagenome (IMG submission 21664)
GTCGACAAATTAACAAGCAAAAAGTATGCGAAAACACTTAATCTCCTTGCGAAGGTAATAAAGTTTTTGTAAAATATCAAGCTAAAGGGTTTTTTTTAACCCCAACCCCCCCCCTTGCGTACGCCCTTGGCCGACACCAGCAGTGTTGTGGCGGCACAGCTCTCCATGTTTGCACCTACCATCCCTATTGAAGTGAAAACATCAGTTTAAACACTCAAACATCCAAACAAAACCCTGTTGTGTCGTAAAATTGCAAATATTTGGATCATTCAAGCTTTTGGATGTCGACTCGCTGATTTGCTGCAGAGCGTCACCTTGTGATGTGCATTACGTGACATTAAAAAATATATCGTGACGTCGTGCAAAGCTTTTCGCGTCGAAAAGCAAGCCATGTACCTACGCATGCTATAGTTTCTTGTCTTTTTTATTGTTAACCGAAAAGTTTCATACTCCCTGCTTACGGATATTATCCTGAATTACGGGCCTGCCGTTGCGGTTTATGGTCTGTCCTGCTCGGAAATGAACCATTCATCTTGTTCGAAATAATATGAACGGCAAGTGGTACTCTCAAATCATAAAAATATTTTCTGATATTAGATAAGTTCATGATCAATAGTTTGATCTAACCGGAAAGCTTTTCCCTGTAGAGAGGAACAAGCAATAGATTTAGATAGGATATCTTGAGAATCAGATTGCTAATCATAAGTTGTCCTTGACAGCAGAATTTATCAAACATGCTACGTTGTACAACACACAAATTACAAAGCAGCTTCTCTATATCTTGCAGGCAATGTTTCGTTCCAACAGAGGCACTGTCAGCGGGTACTTTCTTGCTGGTCGCTCCATGCTCTGGCTTCCGGTGAGTACAGTTTACTCGAAAATATTTAGACCATCTATTTTTCGGGTAATGTTTGGCGATTGGTGTCCAAAAGGTTTGTGAAGAGAGGCAGGACCTCTGAGAAAAATTTTACTAGGCGGTACGAAGACCGATACCTGGATCCCCTAGCTTATTGGTCCTCGTCGAAATTTGTATTGCTTGTTTGTAGAGTAATCAGAATATAGGTGAAACACCTACCATGCTAAGGTGTTTAAATATAGCTGGAACCTCTGCAGTCGGAGAGCGCGACAATCAACTTTGAGCCTGATTATACGAAAACTTAGCGTGCGTACTTTCATTCTTTCGAGCTCCAGTACCTCCCGGGCCAGGGTACGATGTACCTCTCGTACCCCCTCTCGTAGGCCCTGAAGAGAGCTGCATGTTTGTGGTCATGCTTCACAGTTATCGCGACACGTTTGTTTAAAAGCAATGGTTGACGATGAAACTGCTTGACATAAATTTTTGTGTGTGTTATGGATTATGGAAGCTACTTTCCCTCAACAAATCGAAACAGAAAACTATATGTCTTTCAGTGTTTGAAGCTGGCTCTGTTAATAGCGTTTCAAACCAGCCCTCACTGGATATTGTCGAAAACTTTAGCTCGCTCTTGTTTTTACCAAACAAATCGCCCCAATAAATTTGGTATCAGACTAAAACGTGGAGGTCGTGGAACGTTGTATCAGAAATAACAATTGAAAGACGATTTGAATGAAACCATCATTGCTTTCTAGTACTTTCAACGGGTTACATTCAGATCTTGGTTTTGGTTGTTGACATTGTCATTTCAAATGCCCTAATCTCTCAATTAAAATTCTCACTTTTGCATTGAATCATCTACGAGAGGAACCATAGACGTTTTACGTTTTTCACGGTGGTTTAAAATTTTGTGAAAGTACTGAACAAATTCACCATTTGGTGAAATTCGCACGAAAAGAGGAAGATGAAAACGCACAAAGCTTAGTGACGTTAACTTCTTGTCAAGTTTTGCTTCTGTCTTGAGTCGTCTGTTCAGGGACAAATTTCAGGGGACAGAAGTAATTCAAGTAACTACATTTGCATCAACATCCAAATTGAACTTAGCTTTCTGGGATACTGCTGTTAACTTTTTTCTGTTATGCTGCTACTTCATCCCACGACCGGTGGCCGCCGTACAGGTATTTTGATGCGTTCAGGTCGGTGCTTCCTTGTTCGTGAGCAACATTGGCAGTGAACACTTCATTGGATTGGCCGGCTCTGGAGCGGCGATAGGAATTGCGGTCGGAGCTTGGGAAATGAATGTGTGTGCTGACGGTGTTTTTATTTTGAGTAGCGTGAGTGAGTCTTTAACTAAAATATTTAAAATTCACAATGTTTTCTTAACGAAATCACTGTACTGAAAACTGCAGTTTAATCAGAGTTGCTTTTTCTTAGACTTAAGCCTTTTGCTAAATTGCAAAGGGTTGTTTGATCACGACGCGCAGCCAGAATGGCAAACGTGCAAACTCAGGTTACTCTTCCGACCACTTTCTGGATGAGTCCAACCTCACCAGAAAATAAACAAAACTGTCAGTTTTCCGATCGTAGTAGTCTATGCATTGAAAACGCTAACCACCAAAGTCTGCTTCATATACTAAAGAATCAAGAAATCACAATAGATGCCATGTGGCATTTCTAATTTACCTCAGCAACGCCTTATTTCGCTTGCGTCAAACTTTAAAGAAACGATGCAAGAAAGCTGCAAACGCCGAAGCGGATTTGTGAAAGAAAGTTTCCTCAATGAAGGTTATTATCACCGTAGCAAAACTTGTTTTCCACACTCTTTCATATTTTCAGACAACTGTAAGCAACTAAGCAGAATGTATTGCAACAAAACATTTTATCAACACTTGCAATTTCCTGGAAGTGTATTTAATTTTTGAGGCGTTCTGGGAAGTTACTTAGTTTTTGCTGTTTCCAATATTATTTACTGTGTCTTGTTTTATTCCTGGACAGGCTCTGATTGTTTTGCAAATGCTTGGCTTTCTTTTCGTTCCGATCTACATCACTGGCGGCGTGAGTATAGATACCATTAATCTTTCGTTCTGTTTGCACTCATTGTGGTCATTTAGGTACCTTTTTCTTTGATTTTTGGTCAAAATGTTTGTTGATATTGTTTAGTTGGCGGTTCAGTCACTAGTAACACGTTTGAGAGTTGTTTTGATTAACATATGATTATTATGTCTTGACGAATGAAGTCAAAATTCACAATCGCAAAAAATGAACAAATGATGCCTTCAGAATTCTAAGTCCTAAATTATCGTGCTTAACCAAAACTATAGTTTTATCGAGTGCAAGATACTTGCAAGATTCAGTCTTTTATCATAAACAGTATGCATTTTAAGGGTAATTGCAAAACGTCAGGCAAGACTTCTGCTGTGTGGAGAAAATACTAGTTGCATCAAAGACAATTTTACTGAGGTTCGTAAAACAAACGCAATATAGTATTTCAACAGAAGTCCCTTTGAAAGCCGATTGAAATTGTTGGCAAAATGTGCAGGTTGTGTTCGCAAATATCATCTCAGATATTTGTCTGTATTTTGTAAGGTTTTCACAGTACTTGTGCAACAATAAAAAAATAATATTTTGTAACTCTAAAGGGCACCGAACATTGCCCCATTATTCAGGGGTATGTAAGAATACAAAAAGATTTTTTGTGCAGGTGTACCAGTAGTTTAGTAATAGCCAATAAAGGGCTCAACTCTCATTTCAATTAACTAAGCTAAAATGCTGGTTCACCTGCACAAAGAGGACAACGGCATAGATAACTGAACCCCTAACAATACATCGACGATATCAACAAATAACATCCTGGATATGAACATCTTCTAGCAGGCTGTATATTTCTATACCCACAAGAGCCAGCATAAAATTACTGCAGTTTCACAGAGCAAAAATTACTTCAGCAATCTCCAGAAAACCTGTTGGAGTTACGTTGCATATCATCCACATTAATATCAAGCAAGAGAATACAACAGTATATTCTTTTACCGTAGCTATCATGTTTGTAGATCCATGACAGGCTATTGCAGGGGCGGTTCCAGTGGGGGGAGGGGCAATTGGGGCGATCGCCCCCTAAAACCTATACGAAAGCAACTTTTTTCACCATGAGTTCGTACAATTCGGAAAAAAGCATTCGCGATACAACGCCATTTTGCCGTCCATTGTTTTGTCACAGAAGTGTTGTGACGTATACTTAATCTCTTTTACAGTAGTGAACCCATAATGAGACTTGACTGCCAAATATTACTGAAATTGCCCCTCCCCCCTAAACTTACTTCCTGGATCGGCCTCTGGTTATATATTTCTGGTTATATATTGTAGCACCTTGTTTGAGAATTTTCTTGTTTCAGTTTAAGTTCGTGGACGTGGTTCAGCTTTAAATAGTTTTTTATTTTATTTTATAGAAGTTCATTTCGTGGAATCAAGATAAAACTTCTCAAAAAAGATGAGAAAAACCTCACTTCAAACACAGGATTTATTGAAAAAACAACTTAATTGCACAGGCGTTAATTTTATGGGTAAATTTCAGTAAAAAAACTGACACTTACAGGCCTAGGAATACTTTCGATGTCTTTGGAAATGGAAAAGGGAACAACAATGCTCAATTTCGAATTGATGTGTTTTGAAAAACTCACTCTGTTAAGAGAACAATAAAAAATTCCAGCACTCTTTGTTTTTCAAGCAAATTGTGTTATGTAACGTCTTCACTCCCACACGCAACGCGCTAGACTTTAAACATGCATCGCAGTAACTAGAAACACTCAAATGCATAGAAGAACACGAGGATATATACGTGGCGCTAGTAGAAAAGTATACACTTGATGGCGCTATTACATGTACTTTGATTAAACACAAGCATATAAGAGACACGCATGAATGACGCCATCATGATTATTGTAATATAGTACTGCGATGACTTCCAAGTACACCGATTTATAAAATGCATGAGTGGGAGGCTGCGAAGGACCAGGGGTCATTTAGGCTGCAGACCTCCGAAGCTATACTTATAGTGTAAAGGGAAACAGTGTACAACAGTGAGTAAAAGTCTTTTGCACGGGGTATGAAGTTTAATCTGCGCAATGCGGTTATATGGTTTATTGAAGCGAAATGCGTTGCAGGCAAATGTCAAGCCACCAGAAGAAAATGGTTTAACGTTGTCACATTGAACATTTGCTGTTTTCTTGTGTTTAAAATATTCGTGAATGCCAGAGAGTAAATGCATCAAAGGTTACAAACTAGTGCAGCACTACAATGGTGTCACGAGATTTAAGCAGATTGAGAACGAGGCCAATCATGCATTGCGGAAAAGATTTCGCTGTCACCGTATGTATGGGAACGGAAATTCGTTTGCAGTTTAGTAGGCTTATAGTTTGTTTTGGATCTGTAGGCTAAAGGCATCCCACTGCTTCATACAAGGGTTTGATACGACCAATTTTAGTGAGCGCAACAAAAACCAAACAATGTAAAATATAAACGGAGATGCTTCATGATTTGACTGTTTCCTCTGTAACAGCGTTAAATAATTGAATCAATGCACCTGGTTTATGTACACCAATAAAAAGAACACAGAGTATGTTTCTTAGCCGAGTAATACATATTTTGTTAATTTTGATAAATACTTGAGGATTTTTTATAACAATTTTGCATGCGCATTTTCTAACTTTCAACGTTTGGTTTGATTTTTGAGCACAAACCTTTTTGTCATTAAAGCTTAAAAATCAGGCAGCGACCCTCAAATGAGTCTAACTTTTGATTTTTTCAAGTTTTGCAATCCGCAGCTTTAACTATTAAACCCAATCAACTTTTCACATCAATCAAGGTACGGTTTTGTAAAGTTCAAACAGTTGAATTAAATGAAATCAAAGTAACCTTTTACCCTAAAACGTAGAAATCTGTTTTTAACCTGTCATATGTCACATGTTGCTTGATAATAAAGGTACAGCTCAGTCGCGCAAAGAATTTGCGGCAGTTGTAGACATGTGTTCATAATTTCCTGCCACGATATGAAACTACACCCCTGATAACAACCTTGCAACAGTTTTCACCAAACAGACGCAATCGATCTTTGAAATTTGAGAAATAGGTAAACGGCATCGTTTCTTCGTATTAACTGAAACATGAAATTATTTACTTGTTTCCAGTTTTTCTAGACATGATTTTAAGATTTCAAAAATATTTTTCGTCAGGTAGTGACAATGCCGGAATACTTGTCCAAACGATTCGGAGGTCGTCGACTTCGAGTTTTTATAGCTGTTCTCTCGCTTTTACTTTATATTTTTACAAAAGTATCGGTAAGTGCCAAAAGCTTGGATTTCTGTATATTTTGTCTTAGCCTTTCAAATTTATGCTGCAAATTTTTATTGTGCTTACAGTAGCTTAAGGTTGATTGCATTTAAAAGATTAGCGTTCGATCGTTTTTTCATTCTCCGCGTGGGATTTTGCAAGAATCGTGCTTGATTAGTCAGTTTGTGGGAGATCTGTATATGGCTGGGAATTTGTTTATCCGGTAGCTTATAATGAGTATATTTGTTTAACGTCTTCAGCCCACATACAACAGTTATGCACACATGGTACTAACAAAAAGCACACAGATAGATGAAAGAACACGAGAATAGATATGTGGATGTAGCAAAAACAACATACATACATATGGCGCTAATACGTTTGTTGTGATGTTTAGCATACCGCTGCATAGTGCTGTGATAAGTTCCAAGTAGTCATAGAATCATACAGAACCGTCGGCAGAAAGTCGCCAATAGGGGGCTTTACGTTTGTGCGGGGGCTTTACGTTTGTGCAGGGGGCTTGACATACAAATTTGACAAAATTCCACTAACTGAAAGTGTTTCATATTTCAATTTGGGGGGGCTGGGGGAATTGTTTTTGGGACTAAGCCCACCAAAGCCCCCCGTGGCGACGGGACTGGATTCATACAATGTATGGGGAGTGAGAAGCTTTTGCTTGAAATAAAGCGTTATACGCAACAGCAAGCATTACAATCTCGCAGTTTTTTCAATTATAGTAGCGTCGTAATCAACCACTCAAATTGGAAAAATGCTGCTTCAGGTAAACCTTTATTCTGGAGGTCTCTTCATTCAACAATCGCTGGGCTGGAACTTGTACGTTTCAATGATTGGACTAATTCTAATAACCGCTCTTCTCACAATCACTGGGGGACTTGCCGCTGTCATCTACACAGACACACTCCAAGCTGTTTTGATGGTTGCCGGAGCTGCTGCCTTGACCGCTCTCAGTACGTAGCGTGGCCTATGTTTGAAGCGCAGGATTGGACAAACCTTTTGTATGCTTCAACTTGTCTTTTTTATGTCCACAAAATTTGCCCAGAGTATTGCAATGCTATACTGCGAACCAACAATCTAGCAATAATTTAAACTAAAACAGAGCTGGTATATGCAACACTGGGTTTTATAAGATGATAGGCTTTTTCATAAACATTAGACATCTCTTTTAAGGTTTCATAACAGTTGGCGGATACGATGCTATGCAGGAGAAGTACATGATGGCTATTCCAAACACAACGCTGGAGGGAACGACTCCGGGTAGGGTAATACAAAGGTGCTGCCTTGCAAAATATGCCCGATTTTGTAAATTTTACAGTAAAACCGCATCTGCATTGTTTTGAGTTGCAACAAGGTTTTGAAAAAAGTGTAATGAAAATGAAAACTAAGTTTTGAACTGTGAACAAACGCTGCGCCACGTTTTTCCTGCCCTTCATATCGCGCATTTCAATTAAAAACATAGCGCTCCAGCAAAAATATTTCCGAGTTTTTGAAATATCTGTTTTTCTGCAGGTTGTGGTTTGCCACTAAATGATTCATTTATAATGCTCCGTGAGCCGACTGATCCTGATGTTCCATGGCCTGCTTTCTTGTTTGGCCAAACACCTGCTTCAATCTGGTACTGGTGTACTGATCAGGTGAAAAACGGCCGATTATCAATTTCTTGCGATCTCTAATTGAAAAAAGCTGCCGCTAGTTAATTAAAAATAATAGCTTTAAATACATAGGCTACCGGATGAGAGTTTGCGTTTGTCGTAACGCAACGCATGAAACGCGTGATTTTGTTCTCTTGGATTTTGCTGCAAACTTCCTGCTGTTTTAGCAAAATTCTTGTCCTTACCAAAGTTTTAGCTCAAATGTGATTTTTCACCTATCCATTGGTTCAGTGGGTTGTGCACGCTCCACTGAAACTTATAGGCCCGTTTCGATTTCCGGACGGGTCATATCGAAGACTTGATCTTGCGGCATGAGCAGTATGGTGCTCGGCATTGATGAGTGGGTACAAGGGAAAGGGTTCGCATTCACACACGGTGCTGCCATTGATTTTCCACAAATGCAGCATTTCACTGCGAAAATGGCCTGTGACCCTTCTGCTCCCTTGCAGACCAAGCGGAGATGGGCATCCNCAGAGCAGCCGTGACCTCCAAAGGGAGTATAATAAGTTGAAAGGCAATTTTTGCGGGAACGTTGAGCTGAACGCATACCCACTAAACGTTTTTGTGGAAAGAATAAAAATATGTGATAAAATGTCAGTCTTTTGGCACTGCAAAACGACGGCAGATAATCATTACTACTTTCCAAAAAAATTATTAAATTATTTAGAAAAGTAGTTAGAATAACGGATCAAAATTGTTATAGCTGACATGTACACCAAAGCTGCATTGCATACGTTTCAACCAGTACGGCTTCCTATCATGCAATATGATGTTCGTCTCGAATTTTAGACGAGATGATCTTAAATACGCAATGCAGCTGCCAGGTGACAAGGGTTAAAACAAGAAGCTTAATTTGACAAGCAAAAATGAATTACCAATGTGGCAGCAACTATTTTTTGAATTCGATTTTCATTTGTGTTTGGAAATGGTGAATGTTTTGTTTTTTTGTAGGTGATTGTTCAAAGAGCCCTTGCCGCAAAAAGTCTCTCTCACGCGAAAGGCGCAACGATTCTGGCTGGTTTCATTAAAGTGCTCCCGCTTTTTCTGATGGTGATGCCTGGTCTTATCAGCAGGATTCTTTATACAGGTAGAAAACGTTTGTCCTGTCACAGCGAACATCCGCTTTCGGTGGTCAGTTTCACTTGCCTTGAGCCTTGATTACCGATTGTCTGTAGCAGTGGTTCTCAACATTTCAAGCTGGTTGTACAGCTGGAAAATAATATTTTTTCACAGTGCACCTTTTACATAATTACAACACAAAAGTTGCGTTAACGCTATTAGTTTGCAGCAGTGATGTAACCGAGACATATTTGCGGTGATGTGGCCGAGTCATATTTTACGAGTCACGAGTCGAGTCACAAGCCCTTCGAGTCAGAGTCATCTAATTTTTTTTCGAGTCGAGTCAGAGTCTAGCCATGATTTGGTCGAGTTCAGAGTCGAGTCACAAGAACTGTCGAGTCACTTCGAGTTATTGGTTTTCAATCTTGAGCCAAATACAGTTTAATACTTTCCATACGTTTTTTGTACTACAAAGTGGTGCCCAACGAGCTATAAACTGATGCCCAATGAGCTAAAAAGTAGTGCCCAATGTTGTTTCAGAATTTCTGTTACCAGGTTACCTAGACATAAGTATTTGGTGAAAGCAGTTTTTTAGCTTTCAATTTATTTCTCTCCTTCACTCTCAGTCAATTGCACAAGCTTAGCCTAACCCTGCTGCAACAGATATACCTCCTTGTCCTTCACGTGCCCCAACACAAGACCAGAGATGAACATGGACTTGGCTGTAGATTGAAATCCTGCCACAGTTCAGTATATTTTAGAGGTAGCCACGGATCCGGAGCGCCGCAGTCGACTCGGGCAGGATTCTGCTTTTTTCGGACCCAGATCCGGAGTCACTTTTCATTTTCGGCAGTAGCAGTAGTCTGCGTATTCTTTATAAATGCCATTTTTAAGTAAAAACATTGTTGAATTTCGGTTGAATCGATGNTTGGCGGAGTCTGAATAGGAGTCGGATTCTCAAATTTGAAAAAATTCCGGACCAGACCCGGATTCAAAATTTTGAAACAACAGCGGAGCCGGAGTCTGAAAATGTGACTCCGGCCACCTCTGGTATTTTCATGAATGTTGATTATATAATTTCTGCTTAACTGGATTTGGATTGAACTGGGATTTATAATTTTGTTTTGAACTTCTTCGCAACTTTCGATTCAGTTTCAGGACTACAGATTACTGTATTGCAAAATTTGGTTCAGTGGAGTTTTTCAAATCCGTCAGGGTTATACATTGTTTGTTTGAAAAAGCCTTGACCATCAACAGTGGTTCAAGAGTGCTCCCTTATGTGTCATGTCATCAAAGTTATGGAATCGGTGTCACTTTGATTGATCTAGTCCCTTTTCATGACTTATCTTTGTTATATGTTCAGGAATACCTCATTACATTTATCACAGTTCATCATTATTTATACGTGCTACCTAGTGCTAATGAGTCGCTTGTGTTGTATGTACCTGTAATCAAATACCTACTAATCATTGTCAAGCACCTACTGTGCAACTGCCATAACACCATGGGCGTAGCCTTGGGGGCACTTGGGCCATGGTCCCCAAAATATATCCTTTCCATATTTTGCCTTCCATTGGCGTTATATTTGTGTGATATGCACAATAACATGCATATCACACAAAGTTTGTCCCCTCAAAGTTTTCTAGTAAACTCTGTCCTTGCTTGGTGCTGGGATGTCTGAATGATATATAGGTTATGCCTTTTGAATACAGGGTGTTTCACAATTGTTGAAACAAAGCGGCAGCTTCTAAAACCTTTATCGATGACCTTATTCATTTTTCTCTTTCCAGATTGTCATA
>JGI24158J21664_10013658_pt1 | contig 10706 bp, 4 predicted proteins | sample Ectturendosymbi3_FD_21664 | JGI IMG/M metagenome (IMG submission 21664)
CAAGTGTTGCTTTATTTTTTTGACTGAAGATGGATTAAGAATAATCCGAAACGTCTCAAAATAAAACATGTATAGTTTTTGAAGGCTTTTTTAGTGTTGATGAAACTGTTAAGTCTATCCCAGTTTTATGCTCCAAAGGTTTGGATGCAGTTTGTTGTGATAAGAGTGCATGAATTTGCCTACTGATAAAGTATAAATTTTGGGAAGGCTTAAGGTAGTGCTGGAAAGGTTCTTCTAGAGATTTCGTGTTGCTTGGTTTTATTATTTTTATAGCTTTATTTTCGAGCTTAATGAGAGGCTGAATAGTTGCATTTGAAGCACGTCCCCAATTGAGGATTGAGTGATTAAGGTAGGGGTGGATTAATGAGTTACAGACAACTTTCAGTACAGACTGTGTTGTATAATGTTTAAGTTTGGGTAAAACTCCACAAGCTCTTGATAGTTGAGTTTTCACCTTTTGTACAAGAGGTTTCCAGCTTAACTTATTGTCAAGAAGGACATATAAACATTTAAGTTTATTTTCAGGGGAAATGCTGTAGTTTTTTTATAATAACTTTAAATGAAATAGAATTGTGTTTTTGAGAATTTAATAGCATAAAATTAGTCTTCTTGTAGTTAAGAGAAAGTTTGTTGGCTCTCAGCCAGTGGTCAATTTTATGTAGTTCAAGGTTAACAGTTGTCTGAAGAACATTAAAACAAGAGTTTGACATATAGAGATTAATATCATCAGGAAATAAAAACGATGAAAAGAAGAAGCTTTTGCGATGTCGTTACTGTAAATAAGGAAAAGCAAAGGCGAAATAACACTACCCTGAGGGACTCCGCAAGATATCCCTTTGTATGATGATTTAAATGCTCCTATTTTAGTGCACTGCATTCTATTATTCAAGAAATTTGAGAATAGTTTATGAGAAGCACTTATACCATAGTGATAAAGTTTATCAAGTAAAATTTCATGGTCACAGCAGTCTAATGCTTTTGATAGGTCTACAAATAAGGAGCATGTAATTAATTTATTATCAAAGTTTTTGAGTAGTTCATCATAAATAGTTGTAATGGCTAATTCCGTTGAGTGATTTTCTCTAAAGCCGTATTGTCTTTTATCAATTAGATTGTCTACTGTCAAATAAGAATTTACTCTGTGATGAAGAAACAAACACAAGCGTTGCTGCCATCCCCGTTTTCTTTGTCTGTGGTTTACAATGAATTGCATAATGTCTTTGTGTGCATTGAGTGTAAGTTTGCCTTTTGCTTTTACAGCCAAGTTGCATTGGATTACTTTAGAAGACTAATCAATAGTTTGTAATCTAGTGTTTTTTAGTGAATCTAGTGTTTTTTGTTTTTTTTCGTCACGAAATCTTGTAATTTTTCATAACAACAGTGGCAACACTGCACATGTGGAGTTTACGACAACGTTAGCCATAATGCTGTCATACAACAAGCAACAGTGCACTGGTGCTGGCTTTTGAAGAGGAACTTCGAAAAGAGATCTGGAGCGTTTTTGAAGGTATCAGAGATGGCCACGGATCCGGAATGTCGGAGTCGACTCCGATAGGATTATGATTTTGTTATGACACGGATCTGCAGTCAAACTCTTTTGAAAAACCTTACCCGGTGTCAAGCGAAATTTCTGAGCTCTGCGAAATTTCTGACCTGTTAGTGTTTATCAGTTATTTTGCCTCTCAGAATAAAAAAATAGTTTGACAATTACTTTTTTGATGTGTGTTGTGTAAATTAAAACATTTTGGTTAGATATCAGGTACCCGCAACAAGCTATAATACGGTAATAAGATTAACCACCGAGAATTTTTGGACCTAGTCTGAGACATCAATTATTTTTCTTTTTCTCACCCAAACCCTAACACGACACACTTACCAAAACACGAATCCCTAAGCCCTAATCATCAGTTTTATCAACGTATTTGATATGTAGAACATTTCTCTGTGCATGCCTACATGGCGTGAAGTCAGAAATTTCGCTTGCCACCGGGCTCCGGCTCCGCAGCCCTAGTTGCAAATATAACCTATCCATGTTTCCAGTGTTGGCGTAGCCTTTAAAATTAAATCAATATCGTAGATTTTGTTTTTGTACATGTTGCAGCAACAGACATGAAAGCACTTTGCAAAAAAACAACAACACTTGAAGCAGTGGCGTACCTCGGGTTTCCCACGCCTGGGGATAAACTCAGTTTAGGCGCTCCCACCCAGACCGTTCGTGGCAGCATAAAATAAAAGAAACACTGCAATCTAATGCTTTACTTGCAATTATCTAATTCCAAGGACAAAGGCTTCCTGCTTTTGCTGCTGCAAATTTATCGATTACTTTGTAAAAAAACTGATATGATTTAAATGTGTCACATATTTTAACCTAGAAAACATCTAACGCTAGTGACTCTCTATAAGAAGTTTTGCTAGCAATTTTGTGACCTGAATTTCGACAATCGTGTTTGTAGAGATGTCAGAGGTGATGCCAGAATAAAGCAGCGGCAACCGCTGCTTTATTAATAGCGCCGCTACCACTGTTTGCAGAATTCAATAGCGGCGCTATCGCACCCGCTACTGAATGAAAATAGTAGTGAGATATCGCTACCGCTATTCGCTACCGCTCTTTTTGCTGCACTTTAAAAAAAATTTGGTCTTGTTTTACTGACGTAGGATCTATTTTGAAAAACCTAACCTTGAAATGTTTTTTTTGAAAAAGTTGTTAAAGAAAAAATATGATCTGAAAAAATAGTCAATGAACAGTTATGATATAGGAAAAGTTATTTTACAGTGTATACACATAAAAATGAAACATAGACTACACAAACGCCCAGACTGCATTTAGCTTCGTGAGTGGATTGCTATAGGTTTAGGCAGGGCCGGATTTAACTGATGGGAGGCCCTAGGCTAACTCACTTGTGAGGCCCCCTCAACCATTTGTTGTCTGTCTGTCTGTCTGTCTCCTCTCCCATTGTTGCAAGGAAAAAATGGAAAGCGTTAATCAATTTACGAAAATCCGAAAATGACGCTCTGAAAGCAGGGTCATTAAAAAATTCTAAATCATTGCTGGGGTGCTCATGATCACCGCGTTTGTTGCTGCCTTCGACGCAAAAGCGTTAAACTGCACGGAACTGTTGAAATCCTACTTCGCTGGCGGGAACAGGATTATTAACTGCCACAGGCAAACCAACCGAAACCGCCACAATTGAAATATTTGACAAAATACATGGTCTCCGTTTTTTATAAGAATCACATCTGTTTTTTATATCTGTGTTCAAAAAAACAAACACACTGCACCGATATAGTATGTGTGGCGGGATAAAGACTTTAAAGCACAACGTGAGAAGCACATTGCAACTCGCTTACTACGGCTGTAAAAATCTCACACACACGAGTAAAATACGTCACGTAAAACAAACACAAATTGTTGTAACTGTTAGATTCACGATTCGCGTGTTTCTTAATTTTTCAGACTGGTGAGAATCGAACGCAACTAAACTGTCGCGTGAAAAGATGTGAAGTATAAAAACCAGAACCGTCGCCAGAAAGTCTTGAATAAGGGGTTTAAATTTACGCAAGGGGACTTCACATTTTGAAAATTTGGTAAATTCTTTACTGATTTATAGCGTTTCATATTTAAATTTGGAAGGGCTGAGATCACCAATGCCCACTGGACTGGTTTAATTTTCGCTTATGCTGTCATTGAAATACGTATAAAGCAATAAAAAGCTACAATCATCGAATTAAGTAAGGCTGAACATACCACAGTAAACAGTGGAAAAGGCCTTTCCTTCCTCATAACTTTCCTTCCTCAAGTCTTGCCTTCCTCATAACAAAATTATCTAAGAATTCATTGCAATCTATTTACCTAAGTTTGTCACTTTTAATGTACCACATGCTTGGTGTGGACAACCTCTCCTGGAATATTGCGATCCTTTAAATCATTTTTAATTCTTTTGAATCTTGAAAAGAACCTTTTGCCTGAGCAGTTAGTGACCATCAAGCTAAGAAATAAGTCTTCACGTGGTTGCATAAACTGAGAACCACTAATCCAGGGCATCAGACCCAAACGCGCTTTTGTCATTTTTTGCTGTTTCCCTGTCTCGTTGGGGAAGAGTTCTGCGGGTGCCAGTTGGCAAAGTGGCTTTTGCTTGCTATTCAAGCTCATCAAGATCTTCTCTGATTTGGTTAACATGGGAGCAGTACAAACTTGCGCAAGCAGGCTACTCAATAACAATCCGATTTCTGAATGACTTTACTGGAGAAAACTCAAATGGAAGAAAATGACATCTAAAAATACCAATCGAGCTTTACGCGATACAAACGCTGACAAAACTACTGTATTGCTCAGTCACCTAAGAAACAATTTAGTTATGCGTTTATTGTAGGATACTGCTGCTAGCCCTGCATATGTATATCTCTTATCTGCAGTACAACCTTGCTTTGATCAGGTGCAGTAGCGTAGCTAGAGGTTTGAGCAAGGGGAGACTTGACTGACGGGAGCCCACTGACTAACACTCAGAAAATAATTGAGAAACAATAGTAAATCCGGTATTTGAACGGCTATGCAAAAACACGAAATCACCGGAAAACACTTCGAAAAACGCAAAAAAACAACAATCTACGGAGACCAAAAGAATAGTAAATCCCAAATGCAAGCTAGGTAGGGGCCCGGTTTTTACATTTAGCTTGGCAGGGTGGGGCGGCTCGCACCCCTGCCACCCGTCAGTTATGCCACTGATCAGGTGCATTTCAAACATGAACAGACACAAGTTCTTTTGATAGAGTCACACGTCACAATCGGTACGATTCAGCAAACGCAGGCCGCAACCAGCGTGCTTTCAGTATATAAACAAAATAGTTGGGATGCGACTTGACCAACCGTAATACTGAGATTCATGGAAACTCGTTGGAAGGCTCTGGCGTTATCACCACGAAAGTTGAATAAAACTAAATTTCGTGAATAATAATTGAGACACATATTTTTGACGAAGTTTAATCTAAATGATATACCGACCATTGACTCTATGCATACCACAGTTTGTTGGAGGCCCCCTTGGATCTTGAGGCCCTAGGCTTAAGCCTATATAGCCTATAGGTTAAATCCGGCCCTCGGTTTAGGCTAGTAATTCGCCTATCTATCAATGCAAATTTTGCGCTGTGTGTACAGTACTAAGACTTCAAGAGAATGGTCAAGCAATTAAAAGATCAAAAATGTTTTTCACAGAGTTTAATGCGCGTGCAAATTGAATTAGGCCCGCAACCAGGGTGAGTGACAAACCGGGCAATTAAATCCCCCCACGAAATTTTATGCATTATTTTAGATTTTCAAAAAATGTTATTTTGATCTATGTTTCACGTGAAACGCCTGAACAAATTACTGATTGCTTGTATTTTAAACTGAGGTCCTTGTTTCTGCATGGTTTGATTTATTCGCGATAGTAGTTTTGTGTAGAACGTAGTTTATATAGCCTGCGTGCAAACGTTTGTTATTTAGATATTTGAGAGCGAATTGACTAACCACCGTTTCTTCAACATTCCAGCTTTTGAAAGTGCAGCCTAAGTGTTGAATGCTTTATTTTCAAACGTTTGCAATGCGCATTCAGCAGCCGGCATCAGGTCTAAAAAATAACCCTCCGAACATCAACAATTTAAATCTCTCGATTTACTGTAAATCTTTCGAGAAATCTGCCGACGGGTCTGATTTTATCTTCTTGCGATGATTTAAACTTGCCCATATCTGTAGGCCTATTCAAGTTACGCCGTGTCACACAAAGGAGACAAGCAAGCGAATTAGTCAAGCTAATTACTTTTATAGGACATCGATTTCACGTACCACTACGCATCCACACTATTGAAATCTTATTCATTTCAAATCTATCATAAATTTCTTTTATTCCTTTATGAAATTAAGTTTCCTTGTCAGAAAATTCAGTGCCCATCTGTCCCGTCGCCACGGGGGGATTTGGTGGGCTTAGCCCCCCCAAACAAAGTACCAAGCCCCCGCAAATCGAAATATGGAACACTATGAATCATTGGACTTTTTATCAAATTTTCAATATCAAGCCCCCCCGGCACAAACGTAAAGCACCCCCACACAAACGTAAAGCCCCCCTAATGAAGGCTTTCTTGCAACGGTTCTGATGCCCACGTGTACGTTTTCGCAATATCTGAAAAACGTTTGCATGAAAATATGCAAAAAACACTAAGAACCACACAATGTATTTAACAACTGAGGAAAAATCAAAGCCAAGCGATCAGAAAATAGTTCTTTGTCTTATGCTGTGGCATCCAAAGTTTGGTGTTACATTCGGACAACGATGACATGCAAAAATCGACATCATGTGATTTGCGGCTTAGCCCATGGAGGCGAATAAATTTTTGGCATGATCGTGATGATAAAGAAATCAATCACTTGACGTTGTGTAGCTGTGGCAGGTAAGAATGTTAAATCAAATATTTTTTTTTCAACACCAACTTTGCTTGTTTAGTCCAGGCGATGGCCACTTGCAAAAAATGGCATCATGTAATTTTTACCTAAGCACATGGAGGCAATAAAATTTCAGCGAAATTGCAATGATAAAAAATCCCAACTACCTGACGTATGGTAAGGCTGTGTCAGGTTTAAGCGTAGATGAACCAAAACTTTCATCAAAGTAAGCTTTGCGTGTAGAGAACGAAAATGTGAGATTCGTTGATTCAAATTATGTTCAAGCAAACTGGCGATAAGTTTAACTGGAAGTGATTTATCCGTCATCTCAAAGGGAACACTTTCCTGTAGATCCCCCAGAACGTTTGGTTTACAAAATTGGGGGTAAGAGATTGAGTGGACGCGCTGTAGCATGCTCGGAAACCTAAACCCTCAAGTGACCAGGAATTGTGATTTGGCAGCGGCCACAGATTATGCGAACTTTTTCAGCAGTTATCAATGATTTTGAAAACTAAAAAATTATTGTGAAGCAATAAACATAGCGATTGTATGTACAACGCGAGTTTTACAATAAAAAAAGCTTTTGCTGTTTGGCAAGGTAGCCTTATTTGAATTTTGCTGAACAGCAGAAAGTTGAATGAGTAGCAGAAAACTAAAATAATGCGTTTTCGGTGCCTCGTTTAGTGAAAGTATAACATTCTTTAAACGAAAATAGTTTCACACAAGAGACAGATCTTTTTAGTGAGCAGGGGAAATTACTGATTTGCGACTGGAGTACTATGGACTGTCACAAATTAAGTACGATGTCTAGCAGTATACCATTTACAACACAAAGTGACGCAGATACTTCTTCGAAATGTTTCAAGTGAAGAAAGTGGGCACTAAGTGGCCCGTGCGGGACAGAAACGGTTGAAATGAAGAAAGAGGGGAGCAAACAAAAAATATTGATGAGTGATTTCAGGAAAATGTTTGCAAGACAAAAACAGAAGTACAAGGCCGGTTAGCTCTTTCGGTAAAGAGCTGGCCTCACAATTGTGAGGCAGGAGTTCGATCCTGTTGTCGGTTGTTCTCTTGAGCAAGGAACCTGGCACTCAGCTCATGGGCCAATGCTGCTACCATTGCGACTGCGCTTTGTGCAATTGCGTGCTGTATCACGCATCGTGTTCCTATGCCCTATGCCAGCGCCTCACTATGCATCTGGTGTGATTCATGTGTCGTGATTGTGCGCGCCTTTCCGCAATAAACAAAGCATAGGCAAGAAGAAGATCGGCGAAGATTGCAAAGCGCAAAAATTTTAAAGTTAGTTCACAACGTTAAAAGCATGACAAGTTCAACATTTGAATGTAAATTGTCTGCGCATTGGATTCATTGTAAAGGCTTACTGCTCGATGTCCAGTGCTGGTTTGATACACTATAATTAACATGAGATGAGTCGGTACAAAAAATAGCCGCAACCATTACGTAGGTTTGCTTACAAGCAGTGCAACCCTTAAAATACAAAGCTTTGCTTTCTATGAGCGTTAATGCTAAGCCGTAAAAATATTTGCATTTCGATTTGGGCAAAACACGTTGCACAACAACTGATTATGTTACTTGAAAAACAACAGTGGATGCCTGTAATCGCATAGATTATGTTGCTCACGATTGACATCCCTTAGACCAGGGGTTCTCAAACTTTTGGTGTTATGGAGCCCATGAAGAGATTGACCATAATTTACGGATCTCCACAATAAATTTCTAAACATAAAAACAAAAAAAAACACATTGTTACTTACCGATTGATGTTCCTGAGTAAATTGTAAGTGCTTTATTTAATATCTATTGGGAACTAATAGATAATGCCATATTTCAATTACCGCCATGTTGCCACATTTCGACGCTACCGTTGGCAAATTTTATTAATGCCGTTATTGCTTCTTTGGACAGTTGCAAAAATTAGCCAAGTCAGTACTTTAATAAGTAAACGAATAGCTCGCGGAGCCCCGAGGTTTCTCTCGCGGAGCCCTGGGGCTTCGTACGGAGCACTTTGAGAACCTATGCCTTAGCATAGGCGGATCCAGGATTTTTTTAGGGGGGGCTCAAGGACGAGTTCATCCGGATGTGTAGTGACTGCATAGCAGTGAAGACCCAACTGCTCAGGTAACGTTTTTTAACAAAGGCTTACTGGGACGTTTCTGGAGCAGAAGCGGTCTTCAAAAAATTCGGAAATTATTCTCAAACTTATCTAACCTCGAAAAAGTAACTTGTTGAATGTCGGAAAAGTTTCATTATTAGCAAAACAAAACAAGTCCACGACGAAATAACGCGTGGGACAGGATTTGAAGTGACACAAAAACTACACGAAGAAACTGGAAATGCCCCCAGTAACTTTTGTTGACAGTCTGCGCAAGATCCATGCGGTAGGCTATTGTATTCGAAAATTGCAGATGTTCACGGAATAGAAGTTCATGACGTTGGGACTTGAAAATTTGTTTATTTTCGGAAAATTTTCTGATTTTTATTGAATAACACCAGAGACGTAACGAGAGGAGCAAGGGGGCGCAGTTCCCCTGGAGCCGAATCATTGCGGGGGACCAAAAAGTCACAACAATGTCATAAGCACTTGTTTCAAACAGTGGATGTCTGTAATCGCATAGATTATGTTGCTCACGATTGACATCGCTTAGAAGACAAACTGGCGATTTTTATTCAACGTTGCTGTGCATTTTTTTGTTCAGCGAAACGTTTGATTTTTCACAGATGCAAAATTTTTGTTGCTGGGCTTGTGAACGTTGTAAGCATCTAAGAAAATGCAAATGGTAACGAAATCAGACAATGCTATTATGAAGGTGGAGCAATGTCATTCACCGTTTTCAAAAACGATAGTTTTTCATAAGACTAAGATTAAAGTCGTCAGACTAGAAAAAAAGGAATCGTGTAGTTGTATTGAGCTTAGTTAGCACAATCCTAGGTACGAAGCTCAAAGTGAAGACCCGTGCGACAACGCTTACAAAAATAGCGTTTCCCCAAATTAACTGCAATGTGAAAGAAACGCTGTGACGCCTGTAAGAAATAGAACGTGTGAGGGAGCAGAAAAGCGACATTTCATTACAAAAGTAGTTACATGAGTTTTTCGAGCTGGTTTGAACGAAATGAAATACGAGTACGTAGATTCCAAACTGCTTTTTTATCTACAGTATCATGTTGCAGCAACAGACATGAAAGCACTTTGCAAAAAGCACACGACACTTCCAGCAGTGGCGTACCTCGGGTTACCCGCGCCTGGAGACAAACTCAGTTTACTCAGCCACTCCCACCCAGCGCATTCGTGGCAGCATAAAATAAAAGAAACACTGCAATCTGAGGCTTTACTTGCAAGTATCTAATTCCAAGGACAAAGTTTTCTTGCCTTTTGCTGCTGAAAATTTGTCGATTATTTTGTCAAAAAGCTGATAAGATTTAAATGTGTCACATATTTTAACCTAAAAAATATCTAACGCTAGCGACTCTCTGTAAAAAGTTTTGCTAGCAATTTTGTGATCTGAATTTCGATAATCATGTCTGTGGAGATGCTCAGTTTATAGGTGAAATCACATAAAACGCAGGTAGTAGCCGAAGCAGCGGTAGGGCAGGTGTCAGTAAAAGTATTGAGGGAAACGCATACTTATAAAAAAACAACAGATTCTTCACCAATATGCTTGTTTCTGTCCAGCAACAATGTTGACCTCAAAATACTAACAGAGAGTGTAAAAAAACATTCTGAATGTTGTGGATGCGTGAATAGCTGCAATAAATTTGTTTCAACTGGACCTTGTTAACCATGATATTCCCTATGATACTGTGATGAAAAGTTAGCTCCACCACCGTTGCTTCCCTTTTGAAAGAACAGGGGAAGCAATGCCCCCGTAATACACCCGCTCTCTGCACATCCCTGAGTGTAACTGAAAAGTACACAATTATATGCTAACTAATACACTCAACGCTGTTGCCCATTTGCAATTACAAGTTTGCAAAAATAGTCAGGATTCATTTAAGCATCCCACAAATATAAACCATAATAATTACCTTCAGAACCACATCAAATCCGTTTCAACATGAAGTTTGTGAAACCATCAAAGATTCAATACTTTCATAAACATCACAACTGTTGTCGTAACAACATACTGGTTTATCGCATGGGCGTCGGAAGGGGGGGACAAGGGGGCCTTGGCTCTCCTGGATTTTGAAATTATTAGCAAAAAAGGTTGTTTTTTCAATTTCGAGGGGTAAAAACCAAATTTCACCACTTTTGGCCCCCCTGGAAAAAATTTTGGGA
>JGI24158J21664_10013659_pt1 | contig 10706 bp, 3 predicted proteins | sample Ectturendosymbi3_FD_21664 | JGI IMG/M metagenome (IMG submission 21664)
TAAGTCGACAAATCAACAAGCAAAAAGTATGCGAAAACAATTAATCTCCTTGCGAAGGTAATAAATTTTTTGTAAAATATCAAGCTCGAGAGGGGGGTTTTTAACCCCAAAACCCCCTGCGTACGCCCTTATGGCCAAATAAATCACACCTGCGTGGAACCCCAAAAATTAAGATGGCCTAGGGCCCCGCGCTCTCTAAATCCGTCCCCGACTGTGGTGACTAGCGTGCCGTACAGTACTACTTTTGCAAGTCGTTACAAAAAATTATGATGTCACAGAAGCTTAGATTGCAAAAAAATTAGTGTTTTTAGATTTTTATGTTGCGGCTCTTTGTAACTTGGGTTTTACGATTTGCGGTTCATACATGGAGCAGATTTGGCCACCCCCGGAATGTCCTTTTAAACTACTGTAGCTGAGATTTGATCAGCCCTCTTAATTCTGCTTGATGTGTTGAAAAAGGCCGTTTGCATTCTTTGCCCGATTAACAATAATTTTGAATTGGAGGCTTCGTATCTCCAGCAGACCCCAGCAGTTTTCATTGAGCCCCTGGCCATTCAGTGACCCATTCGACCCCTTGACTATTTATCGGCCCCTTGGATGGTCCAAATGACCCCTGGGGGTCGATATCGACCATTTTGAGAACCACTGCTATAAATGAAACAAATTGTTCGAGCGACATTGGCAGCTTCAACCCCTTCCGAAGCAAATATCTTTGCCAAAGTTATTTCATGCTTTAAACAGGTTTTGTTAAGAAAAATGTTAGGTACCCGTTATGGACCTGTAGGGACTCAATTTCTCTGATTCTAGGGACCCGATTTTCAATTCTAGGGACCGAAATTGGGTCCCTAAAACACCTTAAAAAAGCCTGCTTTAAATCATTTTCCCTAAATGAATATGATTTGCGAATTCTTTCAAGTGTTTTTCTGATAGAAATGTCTGACCTCCAAGGAAAAGAGCTGAAATACGCGAAAGAATTGCTTCTGAATCATTATAGAAAATCCGTACAAAATTCTATGAGGTTGCAGGACATGTGTGGGTAGAGTTAAAACTGTAGTTACGAACCACTTATGTAGAATGTTTCGAAGTCGTATGCACAAGGCAGCAGAACGCAATACTGCACCCAGGATAAGATTACTGACCCCAATTATTGATGCTTTCACAAATCTTTTGCTACTAGGACAAGAAACAACCTGCTTACAGTAATATAATCCAGTTCCATCTCACACTGCAATGCACGAAAGATCAATCTTCCCATTTCTGCGACTGTTTATTCGTTTCGAAATAAATCTTTCAACCCCAGGACCGCGGTCTGACTAAATTTCTCGCAGGATCCGAGCAACCATTGGTGTGTGTCGTCGTAAACAATTCTAGCTACCCGGCCGTCAAAGGCAACATACACCGCTTATCATGCATTTGGGAAATATTGAATGCGGGCTAGGCTAGAGGGTTTCTAAATTATCGTTTAAAGTATTGCTGGCCGAAATTTATCTACTGTGTATGTCAACCAAACGAACTTAAACGGGAAATTAAGAAAAAACTGGGGGGCAAACAGGGGGCCAACCAAAAATCTGGGGGCTATGGTCACCTAGGCCCCGCTTAGAATCGCCACTGATATCCGTATCGGCAAAAGCGCACATTTGTGCAAGATAGGCACTGCAATGTGTCTACTGCATGAGCAGAGATGTAGCAATCGCAACACCCGTAAAGAAAAGCAATGTGCTGCACTATCACTTTATTGAAAGGGGTGGAGGACGATATTTTGATCCCTTCTACCTCATAGCCTCAGATTCCATTACCTCCAAGTGATATTAGTTCACTTTTGAGGATTAGAAGAATCAAAAGGCAATTTGTGTTATTATTTGCACTTTGTTTAAATTAAACATTTCAGGTCCCACTCTTTTTCTGCTGTTTCTCGACATCCTAATACGCCAAAAACATTAATTAATGACATAAAACTTATTCCGCAATCAGAAAGTCTCAAACATGAAGCAAGGTTGCACAACAATGTTTTGAAGCACATAAGAAAATACAGTTACGTAAGAAAAGTAACTTACAGGAGGATGACGTTGAACAGATAAGCCCCAAACAAGAACTTGTATCAAAGCAAGGATGACGGTAAAGCCAGCAAGCACCAAAAACACAGATTCTTTTCCAGAAAGTTGATAAACCACACTTCCAAATACAGGTCCCACTGTCGAAGACAAACCAAACTTATTAAAATGTTACTTTTAACGTTATATATAGCGGTAGATCCCAGCATCAACACAATAGACCAGGTGTTTTTCAAGGAAAATGTTAGGTACCCGACATGGACTTGTAGGGACCTGATTTCTCTGATTCTAAGGATCCGATTTTCCCTGATGTTAGGGACCGCTGATAATTTTCTCTGATTCTAGGGACCCGATTCTCAATTTTAGGGACCCAAATCGGGTCCCTAAAACGGCTTAAATAAATCTTGCAATAGACGATATGCTGATACATTCAATTTTCAAACAAACGCTTAGAAACTTCTTAACTTAGGTGAAGGCATTGCACAAAAGTTTTTTTCCTCAATAATGAAAAGAACTGTTTTTTTAAACGAAAATGCGCCACTCGCAAAATACACGTATTTCCTAGGAGGGAGGCTATAAGGGAATATTTTGTTCGCTCTAATTGTAATCCAAGTCAGTCTGACTGACATATGTTTCCTTTTCAAGAGCTCAGAGAAGCTATGTTCCCTCCTCCTAGGCATTGACCCTACCTTTCTCCCATATTTGCTTTGCTTGTAGATGTAAACATATCCTTCATATCTCTGGCCAAGTAAAACTGTTTCAAAGATGTAGTTTTTGGAATTTGAGGGTAAATAAAAAAACATGAACAAATTTAACTATTTTTTGATTGGTTATTGTCGTCTTCTGACCCAGTGATTTTTGTAAAACCTTGTTCTTGAAAAAACGCAGCAGAGAAGACCAGGTCCATAAGCAGGTTTAAAGTAGGGTGGCAATATATATTTCAGGGGGGTAAGATTTTTGTTTTCATTATATGTTTAAAACAAATTTTTCTGGGCACAACACGATTTTGGGGGAACAAAAATATTTGATGGAACTGCCCCCCGAATGCCCCCTCGTGGCTACGGGTCTGTAGAAAACTAAGGAAAAGACAAACGACAGAGAACCAAGAACATTCATGCAGCAAACCTAGAGACGTATTTCATGAGCTTTCTTATTGGTTTCAATTCATGAAGAAACTCAAAGGTAACTTCAGTGTATCAAAATATACCCTTTTCCCCAAAAACACGACATCCACAGAATAGAGAGAACTAAATTCAGGCTTAATCAACTTTAGCTTCGTGACGCATAACCTTGAAAATCATTCAACAATAATCATTTCTTTTAAAAAAGTTATCGCATTTAAGGTACAATTAAACGCTCTGGGTTTGCTGTAAGCTTTCGAGGAATCAGCCAACCGGGTTCTATTTCGTGACTCTGCGATTATTGAGACTTGCACATATCGGTAGTCAAGTAACTATAGTCTCCACAGAGGTGAAAAACTTAAATCAATGAGCAAATTTTTCTATTTGAGTAAGATTTCAGGACTGAAGATGCGTAGATTTGCGTGAAATCGTTTCCCTATTAACGTGCTTATTGATTTAACTTCGTAGCCTTTTGCGGAGACTAGTTACCCGAATAACGTAAACACGATTAAAAGTAAATGCGCTTTGTAACTACAGTTGAAATTACAATCGAGTGCCATTGTTCCGAACCACAGTTTTGTTGAAATGCAATAAGCGATTTGCCACCTGTTGTGAAATCGGAAATATATTCCACACGTAGATTACAAGGCAGCACGCTCAAGTGGACCTGGTTGCAAAGTTGCCTTGCCGTTAGCACAAGTTTTACTTACATAAAACACCCATAGCAAGTCCACTCAGGGCAATGCCAAGCATGCGCCCTCTTTCTTCATCATTGGTAAACTTATCTGCAAGCATGCCCAATCCTGCTGTGGATGCACTCGATGAACCAACACCCTGAATAGCTCTTGCAACAAGCAGCTCGGGGTAATTTTTTCCAAANGCGAATTCTGAGTAACAATCAGCGTCATATGACACAAAAAATGATGACAACAATATCTGAATAAAAAAATCAGAGCAAAACAAGATGCATACANACATTAGTACACCACATTCTTGACATTGGTGCCTTTGCCCTTTATAAATTCATAATAAGAATAAAGTGTCAACCAAAAGATCACTTATATGTAACACATAAAGGTCACTTATATGTAATACTCTTCCAAACCATTAGATTTTGGTGAAAAACCGATTTGCACCGCTTCGGTTTAGTGAGTTTTTAAAGGACTGTCTTTCATTAAAAAATATATACAATTCAAACTACTTCAAACTACNGCAGTGGATTAAATAGAAAGCTGTAGTAGAGAGATGGCTGAAAGTTTATCACCTTCAAATTCGATTTTGATCATTCGGTATTTNTGCAATCGACGTTTTCTATCGATGCCATCATCATTATTAGTATCATTTTATCNTTGTTATGGAAAAAATTTCAATGAGGATTTTAATAAGTTTGATCTTCCAAACCGGATATAAATGCTGCTGTTTAAACNACAGATTTGCGCTTTTATGTGGTCGTCAAACACTTAATATCGACATTCTGCAATATAACAGCAAATAATTTTCATCCGCGAAAAAACGAACTGACGCAGCACACACTGAATTATGAGGGGATCAAACTTTACTAGAGACTGCGCACTTGGGTACATGAAACGTCACTGGCGCTGCATAACCAATTCTGCATCTTTCATTCACCACTTAGATTACAGTAAAAGCAATGAAATAACTTCTATATGCATTAGAAAGCATATATTTGTTTGTTACTTACGAATAGCTGACGCACAAATTACTACATAACCAATAAACATTGGAATGCTAAATCCGATTCGATCTGTAATTGGTCCAATAATTGCATTAGCCACAATTTGCACCAGAGGCTTTGATGCGAATAATATCCCAATGTACAGGTTTTCAGTGCCAAGGAAATTGTCTTTCGCGGTCATATGACAGGCGGTTTGGTCAGAACTAGTATTCGTTGTAAATGTGGCAGAAACGTTGTCCCACTCCTTCAGGGAATAATGCGTCGTGTTTTGTACGGGTGTCAACGACGTAGTAACATGCGTTTGCTCATTCTCCATTTGTCCATATTTCTTAAAGAAGTACTCTGGAAGCACAGGAACTGAAACAAAACACCGTAATGAATAGAAATATTCAAGCACACAAAATAACGTTAGAAACACGTAGTCAATGACCATAAAGCCTCAGCTCTTACGAAAAAAAGCAACAATATTCTTACTTTCTGCCAGTATTCTGTGAATAATAGAAGTCTTGAAAATTAAACAAAGTTTTTCTGGACCAGCAATGCTTCAAGACCGTTAAGGTTCCGGGATAATTTGGAAAAAGTTGGAAAAACCTACTTCATTTTATGTGAAATCAGTATTACGGTGAGTCCTATAACGGCGGCGTGTTGTCTGTTGCGTTGCTCGACATTTGGCGTCAGATAGTTTTGGTCACCTTTGTGGAGACTAGTTACTTGAGTACAGATATGTGCAAGTTTGAATCATCGCAAAACGAAGAAAGCAGAGCCTCCTGTCTGCTGATTCCTCAAAAGCTTACAGCAAGCCTAGAGCTATCAAATATTTTTATTCCTTGCCTATTAAGTAAGCTCATGGCTTAGCATTTTTCGAAAATCACGTTTATTAACTCGTACGGCCAAGCCATACATGTCTTTTCCAATTATTTGCTGTTGGTCGCACCTATTATGTAATATAACATACGTTATTTTTACTGGTTCTTTCCAGCGTGATAATTGAAGTGGCATATAGGCACACTACCTAGCTGGGTTTGTAACTTGAGGCCTCTTCACAACGGAAGAAGGGAGAATGGATAGGTTTGGTAATTGCACTTATCACATTTGATTATGATGAAAAGCATGACTAAAAGCTTTTGAAGGTTTCTATGCAGTTTTGATAAAAGGCTTATAACCGCAAGCGAATGCAAAGCTACTTGGGGCAAAGCGTATTGATGCTGCACAGTTTAGCAATGAATATATTATGGAGCAGTAACTCGTAGAGGTAATGCCACAAAAACGAAGTGCAGAAACGCTTTATCATAACCAAGGTATATGACTTACAATACTCAATATAACTGGAATTTTTTTCTGTTGCGAACTTCACAAGAAAGGACAACACAGGCGCCGATATTTAGGCCCTAGCGCCCAGGTGAATTGGTAGGGAGACGCTGTTGTTCCTGTGGGGGGGGTGGACGGCGTTCTCCTGGTTCCCCCGGTTGCACCACTACTTGAAGACAATATCTTAGTGGTATTATTGAAAAAATGATGTCACCATTTTGCTTGCATTTGATAACACTGAATTATAACGACATTACAAAGAATTAAGCGTGACCATATGCAGTTTCCACTTCTGCCCCGGATTCCGCGGCATCGCGGTTGAAAATTGCTGGTTTAGACATTGCCATCTGTCTACTTATAGCCTGCTCAGTAGAACAAGAACCGTGCTTTGAACAAATAGCACTGTAGTTAGTTACTGGGAAAGGAGTCGTGATAATTATAGAATGTAGGAGAGAGCATTCCTGTGGTTTGATAATGAAATTTCAACATTTATCTGCTAAATCAAGTTCGCCGTTGAAGTGGAAAAAATGAGTCATATTTCAAAATTTTGACAACGATGAACATATGGGCACAGCAAGAACGAAGGAACCACAAAGTGGGAAAGTTCTTTGCACGAACGTCACCAACTAGAAGTTTAAAGATAACGATGGTACAAGGCTGTAAAATCACAAAACAACCAAAGCACAATTAACCACGAATCATGGAACCTGCAGCCCGTACAATACTACGGAAAAACATTGGCGTAAGTGACGGGGGGCCGGGGACGAATCGCCCACCCATGGCAAGCTAAATACAAAACTGGGCCCCACTAGCTTATATTTTCGGTAGTATTCTTTTGGTTTTCAGTAGGCTATTGCTTTTTTTGCATTTTTGGAGTATTTTCTGGTGATTTATGGTTATATTATAGCCATCCACATCCTGATTCGCCATCATTTCTCAAGTTTTTTCCTGATTGTTGGCTAGTGGGCCTCCTACAGTGCAAGTGTAGCCATTTCAGCTAAGTTTTTCCCCTGGTTCAATCGTCAAGTTACGTCAGTGGTGGCAAAAGTTTTTGTTTTTGAAATTATGATATAGGAAAGGCAACTACGCCTTNGCATCGACTGATGGTGCAATCTACATGCAGTAAATTGTTCTAATCTTATTTGNTTTATTTAGTTAATTACAATTTGTTACCACCTACAGCTGACCCGCTGTTGTTAGCTTCCACAACTGTTATTCTGTGTCCATGCAAAATTGCACAAAGGTAAAACCATGCTTAACGGTGAAAATCGACTTCAGTTCTCCTGAAATCTTTTTGTCTATGGCTCTATGCACTTGTGATAGAAGCTGGCATTGCCTTAGTAAACGCCCGGACTAAAGATTGCATAACCGTTACATTTACAGCGTTTCTCAAATTTTTTCATCTCGTGGACCCCTAAGTCATTTATTTATTGATTTTGTAGCCCCGAATACTGTAAACAACAAATAAAACAATAGACGGCTTACACATGAACGAAATATGCAAGTCTTTTATTCACGTCAATATTTGCACAGTTGTCTCCTAAAAAGACTCATCTGCGGTTTGGTACGATTTGTGCTTCTGACAACATTCTAGTACCAGCTTTGACAATCTAGGCTTGATTTTGGACATAGTCGAATGTCTTATCTCACATCCATTCATTGTGATTTGAATTCCATCACGCTAGGAAAACCAGCCACACAGTGATACGTAGTTTTGAAAGGAAGGATTTCTTTCAATGCCATCATATTCTATGATGGCTGTGATTCATAGCCACAGTTCTGTAAGTTCGTAGCTGAGAAGCCCAGAAACAAGCCAGCGAAAGTGAAGAGAATTTTATCGTGGCTTCATTATTGGCACGAAAATTTATGAGCTGTGTAAAACCTTCTTCGCCATCAGCTTCGTTTAGGTCAGCTAGAAATAGACTTCTCATCCACCCAGCAGGGCCGTATTAAGGCGGGGGGGCAACGGGGGCAATTGCCCCGGGCCCTCCGCTCCAAGGGGCCCCCCGTGATGACATTTACTTGTTTTAATTAAAATATTCGTTTGAAAAATTGTCGTGATTCAACAGCGATACACGAATAGCCTACAACTCTATATTTCGGCGTTGCTTTGGGTATCATTAACGATTTCTCTGGAAGTTTGACTTTCTGCCAGTTTTAGTAATCAGTCTAATCACTACTGAATATAAATATTTTCGATTTTGTTCAATGCAAATATATTTGTATTTTGCTTGTAACTTTTCCTAATAATCGTTCTTTTGGCATGGGTTTATCTACTCGTGCATCACGCCTGCTGCACCAATGTCACGAAAACGATACTATTTGCGTGCTTTCGCAGCAAAGCTAGTTCTGCTGTGCTTGCTGTTTAGTATCAATGATTCCGTAACTTCTTGTGGAGTCTGGAGGTAGCCGCAACGGAACTGCGGCCCTTTGTTCCATCGTAAAGGGTAGCCTATGATGGAAACGCACTTTTCTTCCGAGAGCTTCTATCCTTGCGTTACATCATAAACATATGAAGTTAGTCAAGCCATCTACACCACATGTAATTGCGTGGTCCGTCAGAAAATGTTTTTGGTCAGTCGGTTTGTAGAACGAAAGAGCAGAAAACGAGATTGCAGTGTTGGGCTAGCGAGATGCCGAAATCTGTAATGCCATCAGCAGCTAAAAATAGCAAAGCTTTTGAGGAGAAAAATCGCAAGAATCTGGCAGTGTTAGCTAAATCGCCGCGACTGAAACGTTTTTCTTCCAGCAGAGCTTTTAAAGCAGCAGTGTTAAAACAGTGGGGTTAACCAGAGCACCTGAAAATGCAGGTGAAAATCACGATATAAGTTTCGAAGCACCTTTCGCACTCAGCCTGGCTAGCCATATTGACATGTTATTTTTCCGGTGTTTTTGTTTGTAATCTCTGGTTTCTGCTTACTGTTCGGGTGCAAGGGCGTACGCAAGGGGGGGTGGGGTTAAACCCGCTCCTTGAGCTTGATATTTACTAAAACTTTATTACCTGCGCAAAGGAAATTAACTGTTTTCACATACTTTTTGCTTGTTAATTTCTCGACTTATGCAGATACCATGGAATAAATTTGCATGCAAATTTCAAGGAACACTGTAAATGGGCCAAAAAGTAGTAATTATGTTTTGGTGGGAATTCGGGCTATGTCTGCGTCCAAAAATCACCTCACTACTTTTTGCAAAATCTCCATCCATTTTTTGCAAACCCTCCATCGCATGTTTAAGATTGTGTTCCGCGATAGTTCACTTTATCCGAAACAACTGTATTTTGTCTGCTAAGGCTGATCAGCGCAAGCGCTGACCGCATTGGCTACATTAGCAATTTCTGTAGCATGATAGAACTGTTGCACGAGCTCAAAAACATTTTTTTTTAACATAGAAGCATTCAGGAATTTGATAATGTCTCAGCAGGGAAGAAGGAAAACTAAAAGTTTGCTGGACTTCTATACATAATAAAAAATTGAAAGTTTTCTTGCGCACTTCATACGCATTCTCAATTCTTGTGTAGTTTTGCAAGATTCGATCTTGCAAACCGGGGTGTGCGCTAGCCAGTCCAGCCACACACTTTCTGTGCTCGACTGCTCGTATTCGACAAGACACCAGCGCAGTATCATTTTGCAGNNGTAAATTGCTTCGGACGCGGACGCAGTGATGAGTGTGTTTTACTACCCTGTTTTAATGCGCAGCCTGATATTTTTGCAGTTATGAACTGCTGTGTTGTAGCGTTGATTGNATTTACCTCCGATATGCTAGGTTGGAGGGCTGATAGTTGATATTCAGCAAAGCCGTGGGCAAGGGGGCTTGGGGTTAATCCCCCCTTGAGCTTGATATTTTACGAAAAGTTTATTACCTGCACAAAGGAGATTAATTGTTTTCGCATACTTTTTGCTTGTTAATTTGTCGACTTAATGCAAATATCACAGAATGAATTTGCATGGAAATTTCTAGGAACATTGTGAATGGGCCAAAAAGTAATAATCAGATATGGGAGGAATCTTCGTTATCATCTGCGTCCAGAAACCATCTCACCAATTTCTGCAGATCTTTTGTCCACTACGCCTGTTTAAGATTGTGCTCCGTGATAGTTCACTTTATCCGAAACAATTGCCTTTATTTTGTCTGCTAAGGCTGATCAGCGCAAGCGCTAAACGCATTGGCTACACCAGCAATTTCTGTAGCATGATAAAACTGTTGCATGAGCTCAAAAACCGCAGTTGTTAACATAGAAGCATTCAGGGATTTGATAATGTCTCAGCAGGGAAGAAGGAAAACTAAACGTTTGCTGGACTTCCAGGCCCATAACCAGCTTGGGACATCAGGGGGGGAGAAGAGCTTTCTAAGAGAGAGACAATTTTTTAAAACTATGTCCAATAGTTTCAAAATACGTCAACACATTTTTCCTGTGCAGACGAAAATTTTTCTAGGGGAGGTATCGCTTCCCCCTGGTTACGGGTCTGTAGACTTCTGTGCATCACAAAAAACAAACGTTTTCTTGCATATTTTATGCGCATTCTCAATTCT
>JGI24158J21664_10013660_pt1 | contig 10705 bp, 7 predicted proteins | sample Ectturendosymbi3_FD_21664 | JGI IMG/M metagenome (IMG submission 21664)
TGTTCGCGCCACATATATGTATGGTGTTGTTCTTCACGCACATCCCGTTCGTGGTGAATCACACAATCAACCCAACACCACCGGAGAGGTTGCAACACTATTGAAGATTTTCTGGCGACGGTTCTGAGTACGCTGCGAAACACTTTGTTATAAACTGAATAAAAGTAGCCAATGAAGTTTTACCATTGTGGTAAATGAAAAGTGCATTCACGACGTTGAAAATGGTACGAAACGAAGAGGCGATGAGTGAACTAACGGGACTGTGTTGAAACGTGACACAGGGGAGCGTTGTGTCAAATTGTAGACGTGACTTGCTACAGTCAACAAAACAGGATTTTGTATGTTGAGAAATCAACAAAGATAATATTTTGATTTCACAGGAAGATTTAGGCTGGTGCGGTTCCTCCAGAGGTAGAGGATGACTACACCATTGTTGTAAATATTCGCTGACCACAACATTGTTGTAAAAATTCGCTCCTATGGTGGAGGTTGATCATCGCATGTGCACCGGACAAGTTTCGTTTTAATACTGATATTTGTTTCTGTCGTTAAAGCAAGAGTCTGTCATTAGTTTCATTAATTAGTACCGAAGGTTTGAAAATGTCCGTTCTTGTTTTAGGCTGTGTTAACCAACGCAAGTGTTACTGTTTTAAGAAAAGTTGAGCCATTTGTTTACCTCTGAAGTTGGATTCCAAAGTGGACCTCGACAGACTTGCGTGGCCCGGGAAAATTGCAGCAGGGATCGAAACAAACTTTATCAAACTCAGTTTTAATAATGTTGATTTGAAAAACGCATTTTTACAAGAACATTTCAGGATTCTTTGCGAATTGAACACTCAAAGATGAATGGCGCCAAGGCGTGCTACATAAGATGCCTAGGTAGAGCTAAGCGGAGAATAAACGCCATACTGTCCTTTGTTTTCGCACCCGCTTTTCCGCTCTGGAGAATCGCGGGGTCAGCAACCCTAGGAAGACCCGAAATACGTCACAGTTTCTAGCAACCTCTGATAGTTCTGCTGGCTCCACACCAAGACGGAACCAAACCAGGTCGGATGTAATCGCATCACCTGGTCCTTCGTCGCCCTCTTGGTTGCTATCCCGTGGGTGTATCCAGCCGGACATCTTGCTTGGGCCATTCCGGTCACCTGAATGAACCAACGTAGCTGAAAGCTCTCTGTTCGAAGTGGTTTGACATTCAGGGTTTCAAAAAGTTCACAACTGCTCAGTTTTTCACGAAGCATCACGCCGTGAACTTTTCGCAAAAATCTCATCTCTGCCGCTTGTTTTTCAGGTAGCACTCTTTAAGTCATTACCAAAGGTTCAAAAACTGACAGCTTTGCAATGATTGAAAGTTCGCGTTTAGTGACCACAGAACGATAAAAGTCACGCAGAACTGCGTTTGCCTTACCAATCAGTGTATCATTCTTCTTGTTTTGCCTTCCGTCGTTCGTGAATACCACCCCAAGACATTTGAACTTCACCTGCTGTAACGCATTACCGCTTACTTGCAGCGTACGCTGGTTTGGGTTTCTGGAGGGATATGGTACCTCAGTCACATTGGGGCTAATTTTCATGTCTTCGTGGTGGCACGCAGCAGAAAATCGACCAAGTGCATGTGGAAGAACCTGTTCATACGTACTAGCAGTACCAAATCGTCCGCAAAAAGCACACGGTTGATCCTGTAGCTTCCAACAGTGACACTTTCATCGACTCGGTTGTAGCTGTCATCATCCAGTTCATACAGGCTATGAACCGCAAAGATGCTTTACAGTCCTTTCCAACATTTTTATTTTGGCATAAACCTTGCTTAGAATAATTTTAACAAGTGCAAGCCTCAAAAATGTGTGCTGCGGTTGTGGTTCATGAAGGGGAAAGTGACGTGGCTTTCACAAAATAGCGGCAGGAAAATTCTTGCATGCATCAGTTGTATGCTATCCTGCACAAGTGAACTGAAATGGGGAGATTAGGATTACAAGACCATAGCCAAAATTGTTTTTACATACGAAGTATTTTTTTTCAGTTTATCCAATGCAACCGAGACACGGAGATCGTTTCCCTGGTCGGAACTTTGTCCAGAGAGAGCCAGCCGCACCTTCACATCAGCCTCTCTGACGAAACTGGGAAGGTCATCGGAGGTCACCTTCCGAGCAGCGGCGGAGCAATCGTTCGAACCACCGCTGAGGTTGTTTTGGGAGCCAGCAGTGATTTGGTTTTCACACGGAAGTACGATGAAGAGACTGGGTTCGACGAGCTTGTCGTTGGACAGTAGCGGCACACTATGTTTGAAGGAACAAAGTTTCACTGAAACGGTTTCATTGAAAAATGAAGTTCTACATTGCTGCACTGAGAGCCTGAGATGCTAGGAAACAAGGAAAGGTACGGGTCCAGCCGCCACGGGAAGGCTTTGGTGGGTTTAGCCCCCTCAAACAAAGTTCCAAGCTCCCCCAATTGATATGAAGCACTATAAATTAGTGGAGTTTTTGTCAAATTTTGGAATGTCAAGTTCCAGTCCCCCTGCACAATCGTAAAACCCCCTACTGAAAACTTGTTGGCGACGGTTCCGTACGGGTCACGATTCTGGAAATCGAGTCATTGGAAAACGGTACAAATCTAATCCATAACCAGGTGGATACAAATCTGACCCGAGTATATCAAAACTAGTTATGTAAATACCTCATTTTATCTATCAGATTGAACCTAATCTATAATGCCAAAAATGTGTTGAGTGCGGTAACCAGGGGCGCAACCAGTTCTTCATTTCGGGGAGGGGGCAATTTTCATCAACTTTCATTCGATGGCGTCATCGTGCTTATTCAACCGTGGTACAACTTTTTCGCAAACGGTCACAGATATGTTCTTTTCGCAACATTTCCGAAAATGAGAGCTTGTTAGTCTTAATCAGGCCCGTGACTAGGGGGGCGAAGCCCACACTAAAATTTTTTTCGCCCCCTTGGAAAAATGTGTTGGACGTAGTTTGAAACTATTGGACATAGTTTAAAAATTTGGGCCTCAGAAAACTCTTCGCCCCCTCTGGTGTCCCATACTGATTACAGGCGTGCTTTTAATCAAGATGCAGACCGAACGATCAGGACAGAGTAAAAATTAGTAGTCTAATACAAACACTTGGTTCCGCATTCAACTAGTGCAGTCATGGCTTTNTTGTATCAGATGTATAGGCTACTAGTAAACCAGGCAGGTTTANTAACTTTTTTGTCTTGTTTTAGAAATTTCGTCAAATCGTTTATCAAGATTTTTGAAACTTCAGNCGAATATATTTGCCCTNAGATAATTTCTGCAGACGATACTGCGAGTGGTGAATCTGTCAGATACAAGAGACTATTGTCAGGATGTATTTCATCAATGATGCTGTTGTTTTAATTGTAGATAGGAGACTTCGTCTGCCAACTGAAATACTCGTGAAAGGAATGCAGATGGAATCCTTGAGAGGAATAAAATGTGCTGATGCGAAAGCTGTTTCGGGCCCGCTTTTACATTATAACTAATTAAGAGCTTCATTAGCTTTTCAATACTATCTAGAAAATGATATGCTTTATTTGGTATTTTACATCATAAACATTTACCAATGTTATTACTAAATTTCAAAAGGCCTCAGGCTGATCTCAAATAATGCACATCACACACAGTTGCCTTGCGAAGTTCACAATTATACTGTACATCAAATCTAACGTTAATAGTAGGCTATAGTAATTCTCACTAGCAAAGTAAATTTAACACTTCTTTAAACCTAGTATAGTAATGGAAAGACACGAATAATTTCGGTACTCGCTTTGTTATGGATTCTAACGGTTTTTGAAAATTTTACTTGATTTTGATGCCAATTCAGGGTTGCAGAGTGCAAAGGCATCGGAGGTTTTTTGGAGTCGGATTCCTAACGACACTAGGGGTCGGAGTCGGATATTTTGTCCGACTCCGGAAGTCCAATTGGATCACTTTCACATCACACTCCTAAGTTGGGAATTCCTGTTGAATCGGTACAATTTCTTATGAAACTTTTGTTGAAACAGATATTTCTTGCTGATGTCTACCACGATTTTCACTGAGTGTTAGCTAGCTGCTACAAAATTCTTGGCCGCCAAGCTTCATTCACTTTATGTTAAGGAGTTGGAGTCAGACATTTTACCTCCGACTCCGCAACCCTGGATGTTATGCTTGAATGACGACCTCCATAGCTCGGTCACGGTGGTGCAATCGAATTTTTGTAACCGGGATTTTCTTACTGATCACAAATTCTCAGCGGGGTTAAGATCTGGCGAGTTTCCAGTCCAATCTATCACATTTAATTTTGCTTCTCTTCACTTGTTCAGATGAAAGATACGGGACAATATCCCATTGGAATTTTCCTTCACCATCAGGAAATGCCTTTCTCACATCTGGAGTGACTTTTCTCTCAATTACATCAATGTATTTGTATAAATTCATCATATCTCTATTGGCATAAGTGAAGCTGCTACTGAAAAACTGAAACTGCCCCAGAACATGTTTTGGTTTCCTTTACTAGCTCACTGCAATGGGCAGGACTTAATTGCTCACGATTCCTGATCCTAATAAATCTGCTGTTTCCATGGAACAAAAAATGTCTTTCATCTGAAAACAGCACTTTTTCCGGTTTCCCACAGTCCAATATTTTGGCTATTTTTTGCACATTCTTAGGTTTTCTACCAGCCTCCTGTGGGCGGCGTCACACTATACTTGGCGTTCTGCATACTCAGCATGCACCGAATCCTGTAAATCAAAACTCGTCTTCTTAGCATACCTTTTGCAATGGCTGTTTGGGTACAATTTCAGTGTTGCGAAAGCGTAACAATGCAACTCTGCTTCCTAGTTGTGACATCTGCTATTAAAAATCACAGAAACTCCAATATGTGCAAGTGCAACTCTCAACCAGGGGTGGGTATTAGACTTTAGGGCCAGAGTCAAAATCGCAGAAAGCTGCCCCAAAACATTGTACAATTTGTGATATGTCATTTGCGCAACATCTTTGCAAAAAGGGGGCCCCGAGACGACCGCCTCATTCGTCTCCCCTAATATCCACCCCTGCTCTCAACCACATGCAAAAGAAAGAACTGGCTCATTCTATAACACTATTGAGCCGATTAAAGTCCTATGTAACGTCATAAAAATGTTTTTCGATCATTCCATCATGTTACGCATTGCATATTGCGTTGGGCTATCAAGAAAACAGCAGCAATTGAGATAATCCCAACCACACATCAAACGAAATGGCGATGCATTGTATATCGACTAAAACCACAACTTTAGCCCTTTAATTTGCACAAGATTGTATGAATAAAGTGTTTTTTCTTAAGGTGTTATAGGGACCCGATTCGGGTCCCTAGAATTTAAAATCGGGTCCCTAGAATCAGAGAAATCGGGTCCCTACAGGTCCATACCGGGTACGTATCATTTTCCGTAAAAAAGCTGTTAAACAATGAAAACTTTGTGCATAATTGCCCTTTTCCAGTTTGAACATTGAGGTTATGGACCCTCTACACTCTTTGTCAGTGAGGTTATGGACCCTCTACACAGGTTATGGACCCTCTACACTCTTTGTCATTGAGGTTATTTGTCAACATTGAGGTTATGGACCCTCTACACTCTTTGTGCTTTGTCATGGATATAACAATAAAAACTTTGTGCATAATTGCATTTCTATTTTGAACATTATTGAGGTTCATGGGCCCCTTAGACTCTTGTGGGCCCCGGAGCGGCGCGTCGGCTGCACCCCCCTCTCGTGGGGCCTGAGCAGGAATGCAACTTTAACTTTATTACGATTGGTTGGTCCAGGCTCGCCACCAGATGTGGGTGGGCCTATCCACTTTTGCCAGGACTACCTAAACAACGCCTAATAACTTTGAGGCTCTTGTGAATTTCGAATTTCCCTTGGAACGTTAGGACTTGGCTGTGAAACCCCAGCAACACTAAAGCACTGAACATAAAGGCAAAAATGCTTAAGCAGTAGTGTACAGTAACCCCAGGCAAAGGTAAAGCTAACACAATATGAACATATAAGTAGGCTATCCTGTTTCTGTCACCAGGCATAGTCTACTGCAAACTTTGCTCCACTGGTGTGATAGCAATGCAGTATTTGTCGTTGACGTTTCAACAGTGTGTGTAAACTCTTGCTCAGAAGACGGCAAGAAACAAAATCAAAGCGTACACACACACTGCATTTCCGAAAATTTTCAGAGTGGTACATGGAAAAAAGGATAAAAAAATGCCTTAGAAATAGGCTACCAACATTTTAAACGATCTCCCAATTTCAGCATATTTGTGGTTAAATACCCATAATTTACGAAATTTTCGATCGGATGGCCTGTATTAAGACATATCTTGTAAGGAGATGATTAACCAACCAGTAAGACAAAGAAAAATGTAAGTAAATTAAAAATGATTAAAATACAAAATTTCAACTTTATTATTTGAAAGTTTCTTCAAATGTCCAAATTGCTATGCAATGTTTTGAAGATTTCGGGGGGCAAATTCCCCCCCTGGTTGCGCGCCTGGCGGTAACCGGTGGTCATTGTGACTGTCGGGAATGCGTCCCGAAGTTTGCCTGCTCAGAAGTGGTAACCCTAGTCTAGCGAAGTACATGAAAATCTTGGGGAAGAATGAAATTGGGAAGTCTAGCCAAGTTGTATGAAAACAACAACACAGAAACCAATGGTTTAAATGCAGTCGTATTGGATGTCTCAACAGCTATTTTCACTATCAGCGAAAACTCGATTAACGGATTTTTGAACTTGTTTAACGGGTTTTTCTATCAATAAAAACGGTTAATTAATTTTTGTTAACCGATGTTGCGGGACCTTTGTTTCACAACATGTATAACAAAGAAAATGAAACACACGATAATGACGGAGACCAATACAAAACCATGGGCGTCCCTAGGGGGGAAAACGGGTATTTGCTCTCCCCTGGAGATTGGGAATAAGAACAAAAATTTTCTGGAAATCATGAAAGCAGTAGCTAAAATCCGGTTAATTGAGGTAATTCTTGCAGTTGCAGTGACAGTTTATTTGCCGCTATGACACTCACACTGCGCAAGACACAATTTCATGGTTCTGGTGTCATGCCTAGTGATCTTCCAATTCAATCGTGTGCGCTCCTTTGCGTGGCCCGGCCGAAATTGGGATCCAGTTCTTCCGCTGTTCGTCTCTATTGTGTAACAATACCATGGCAGCAAATCTTTGAAGGTTCAAGTCACGATAACAGGCATTTTGCCGCATGCTGATGTTGAACGCAGATATCTTGGAAGGTAGTGCAGCGACACAGTGACTGCTGATAGCCGTAAGCCACGTAGTTTTATACTGTGTGAAAAGAAGCCCGATTGAATCTGTAAATCTGCTTCCGCAAGTTTGAAATATCCATTGCTAGCAGTATGAGACCGAGTGTGAACAATGCATAGTTGTAACAAATGGGCCTCGTTTTAAAGCACCCGACACGAGCCCGAAATCAAAGCCCGAACCAGATATTAATTTTTGAAACCCAATTTAGGCCCGAAGTCCTGAGAGCCAAATTTACCGAGTGAATCAAGGTATGCGCAACTGAGAGGTGCTGCTGCTTGGGGTGGCTGCCGTAGCAAAATAAACATGAGCAAAAAATTCACAGTTTATCAATTTTTTTATTGAAGATTTAATCAGCACGATTGCTTCAGCAGCAACTGGGTCCAAAAGTGTCCTTCGTTGCAAACAATTTTGTATGCAGGGCCATAATCGACCCGAAACATTTTGACAAATTTAACCCCGAAACCCAACCCGACTTACAACTCTGGACCAATGGGCCTGAGTGAATATCTTAATCAAACTACGCTTATGTAGCCTTCTTTTCACGCACTGCGTGGCTTGCTATTTGTGCAGGCTTGTGGGAACATGCCTTCATTGATAATGATAGAGTTAGTTCTGGCTTCTGAGTAAGCACGTGCAAAGCTGTATTTGCTATGGCGCGTTTTCATATTATCGTAACTTGAAATGAACCTTTGAAGATTCGTTGCCATGTTATTGTTTCGCAACTAAGAGAAACAGTAAAACAATGCGCTCGCAAGTTTCGCAACGTGAGTCTGCAGGTGAAGGAGTGGACATGAGTGAAGTTCTGCAAACTCATCACTGCATCACACCAGAACAGCGAAGCTGGCTTTTGTGCAATGTGAGTGCCATACCGGTAAATAAAGTTTTTTGCAAGAATTTAATCGGAATCGAGATGCTGATTTAAGATTTTCTAACATTGTATGGTTCTTAGTCCCAATGTCCAGGTGGGGCAAAAAACAGTTTTGCCCCTCTGCGAATACCCATGAAAGTATTCTACCGTATCTCTTCAAAAACATAATGTCCTTGAAAAAAATTCAACACGACGAAGATACAGAGGCATCCGTTAAAACGGAAAGGCAAAGTCACGTGATACGGGTTCCCAGAAAGCTGTACTTCAAAAATCATACGAGGTCAACATGATTTCCGAATGCAACCGAACTGGATTTGTCCATCAGAGGCTCAGAAATTTTGTAAAAAAAATGACTCTGACTCGATTCGAGTCATTCTGTGAGAAACGTGACTGGAGTCGAGTCAGCAGTGTTTTCAACGTGACTCGAGTCGAGTCCAAGTCACCAAAAATCGTGACTCGAGTCGAGTCATTCACCATGGGCGTCATTAAGGGGGGGCAGGATTTTGAACATTTTAGCAAAAAAGGTTATATTCTTATTTTCAAGTTGGGAAAAACAAATATCACCACTTTTGTCCCCCTCCAGAAATATTTTGGAAAAATCTCCTAGTGCCCCCCCCTGGAAAAAATCCTTCTGACGCCCATGTCATTGACTCAAGTCACGCTATCACTACAAACTGGGCGCCAAAAATTCAATTGTGTGATTCAGAAAGTGACGAACATAGGGTATACCAAAACAAGGGAATGAACATGATGTAAGTGAATGAAACACGCGTTCGTGCATTTTGTGAGAAGATAAAGGTACTACACTCTTTCAGGTTTGCTGCAGAAGGGTTAATATTTTTCCTATTAATTTCAATTTCCCATATAGTAAGCAAGCTATAAATTTTATCCATGTAACAAACTTTTCTAATGTAGGGAAGATATGGGGCCAATGGGACAATTTTGACATTTTTTCTAGTTTCAGAAAACTGGCTGATACATTCAAAGTCAGGTGATGGTTTCTTGTAGTTTGGGATATTCTACATAATTTAACATTAAAAAATTGAGTCGCCAGACATGTTTCGACAGTTACAGTCTATTTACATTTAAAAATTTTCACTAAAACGTCCCATTGGTCCCCACCCACTCGTGAGGACGTTTGGGAAGCTAGGGTGGGACCAATGGGTAAGGTTGCCAGACGTCCTTGAGCGTCAAGAACTGTCCTTGAATTTCCTGTCAAAACTCGTTATGTCCTTTATTCTTGAAAAACATCTTGTTGTCCTTGAATATTTTCCGATGTCCTTGAAAATTATTGAATATTTTTAAAATTTTTCATTTAAGAACTATTGATTACGTTGAACATTCAAGAATCAAGAACAAACAATGTAAATGAGCAGAACAATGTACAGATTTGTTCCATCTTAACCAGATGTGTAGTAAAAAGTTTTGCAAAAAGGTTGTGTCGTCATAATACGTTTTGTTTATTTATCAATATCGTGCATGGTTAACATAGCCTGACTTGCCCATACGTGGTTCAAGCTTTCTGAAAGTAGCCCACCGTAGACCGTACCCGGTGGTGTGTAGAGGGTGGGGGCAAACGGGGCGAAGGCCCCGGGCATCCAAACCAAGTTAGGCGTCCAAAGAGTAAAACTGCAAATATTAAAATGCTGTAAATATCAACCTCGATTTTTCCTGTTGTAAGGCTAATAACACATGCTGCATGGATATAATTTTTCGAAACTTGTGTTCTTTGTCAATGTTAAGGTTAAGTTTAACCTCAACACGTTATCAGAATGGTCTCATAAAAGATCACGAGTACATGAAACTCTCCTTGAAGAATTATGGAAAAAAAAAGAACATGGACAATATTGTTTGACAATTATTGTGTTATTATTTTGTTTATGTGTGAAGTCATTGTATAACATATCCAGGGCAAAAAGCTATTTAGGCAAAATTATTAATGTAAAATGGACTCTGACATTATCTTAATATAATGTCAATGTGCAAATGGAACAAGGTAAAAGCAATGGCAAAAAGGGAAAGTACAATGGGAAAACCAGTGAAGCAAAACGGACTCAGAAAGAAGCTACTGCAGGGTTTGTCAAGACTCATAAAGCAGGAAGCAATACAAAGCATTTAAATGCAAACCAAAGCAGCAAGCTGGTCTCAATGTACAGAGTGCAGGCAGCAACAAGAATGGAGAATTTCATAGAATCATTGAACTGGAAAATTTTGGCCACATTGCGGCATTTTGGCCACATTGCGGCATTTTGGCCACATTGCAGCAGTAATGAAACAAACCAAGAAAGCTTTTGCTTAAATACCCAAGGTTTTGGACATTGTCATGTTCAGTAGTGGTTCGAACTTGACTTGAAGTGGACGTACAATAGCCACAGAGGGTCTTGTAGAACTTAAAAGTTAAATAAAAAACAGCTTCTAGTAAGAAATGTATTTTGAATTGACAGTAAGCTTTTGCCCTGCACAACTGTAAGTACATTCTGATTCTTGGTTTGTTTTATTAATACTTTGTCATTTGTTTGCGTTGTAAATC
>JGI24158J21664_10013661_pt1 | contig 10705 bp, 4 predicted proteins | sample Ectturendosymbi3_FD_21664 | JGI IMG/M metagenome (IMG submission 21664)
CTGTTCAAACCCCCAAGACTTGGAAAGTCTTGTAGTTCAGAATCAATTTCTTTTTGGTTGAGGACATCATGACTTGGAAATATTTTTTATGATGCCATAGCATTTTTTATGATGCCATCAGTCAATCAAATGAGCTGATTTCATGGCTTAACATTTAATGGAAACTAGGCTATAATACGAGTCTTTAGAGCCCTCGATCAACTCTCTAGCCTTTCTGGTTCCAAACTTTATGGCCAGAAAAACTTAAAAGGTTTTCCTTTATTCCACGTTTTTGCTGAGCTTTGCAACAACATAGCTCACCACCCGATTGAGCTAGAGAGCTGGTCAAACCTTCTACAGATTTGGGAAGTCTTCTAGTTTACATACAAAACAATTTTTTGGTTTGGGTTTTCTGTGGGTGATGTCATAATTGGGGCATGTTTTTGCCTCTTGGGCTGATTTTACCTGGCTCTGGGTGCCAACCCAACAAGCCATTATTTTGGTTCAAGGTTTTTTTAGAATCTAGGCTATCATCCAAGTCTTTAGAGCCTTTGATTGGTTTGCTAGAATATCTGGAGCCAGAATTATGGGTCAAATGGATAAATTTCAAGTCCCACAAAAGGTAACCCTGGACATATTCGGCTGAAGCCACTTCATCTGCCGGTTGTGCTAGAGAGCTTTTCAAACCCTCTAAAGCAGCGGTTCTCAATTCATTTTGAAGCTTGCACCCCGTCCAGAAGGAAAAATCATTCTTGCACCCCTTGCAACATTTGATGTATTGTTTTTTGTATTATCAGAGAAGTTCGCACCCTGAGAAGTCCCTTCTTGCACCCCAATTGAGAACACTGCTCTAAAGACTTGGAAACACTTGTAGTTTCGAAGATAAGAGTATGTTTATACATATTTGTGTACATTTGGATAACATCATCAAGCACTGGATGCCAGTGCCAAGAGCCATTTTTTTGACCCAATTTTTATTAGAAACTAGGCTATAATGCTAGTTGTCACAAGGTTAGATTGACTTTCTAGTGTATCTGGTTCCAAAATTATTGCCAAAGTAACAAAAATTAATTAAGGAGATCCCCACTAATACCATTTAAGTTTTTTTGGCCATAAAGTTTGGAACCAGAAAGGCTAGAGAGTTGATCAAGGGCTCTAAAGACTCGTATTATAGCCTAGTTTCCATTAAATGTTAAGCCATGAAATCAGCTCATTTGATTGACTGATGGCATCATAAAAAACGCTATGGCATCATAAAAAATATTTCCAAGTCATGATGTCCTCAACCAAAAAGAAATTGATTCTGAACTACAAGACTTTCCAAGTCTTGGGGGTTTGAACAGCTCTCTAGCTCAATCGGTTGGGGAGTTATGGCCTTTAGCCAAAAATAGCCAAGGTTACGTTTTGAATGGGACTTGAGTTTTCATCCAAATTTTGTTTTTTGAGCCATGATTTTGGCTTGATAGTTGATTCATGTTTGCTTCAATTTTAAGACAGGCTGATCTACTGGTTTGGTATAGGCAGTTCTCAAAGCCACTGAATTTGAATGTAAATTAAAGTTTTCTTATTCACATTGGGAGCTGGTGTACAATATACTTGTACTTTGAACTCATGCCTGCACCAGCCTGTACTCATGCCAGTATTTTCGTGCCACAACTCGCCAGGTGATTGAACTAGAGAGCTGTTCAAACCTTCAAAAGATGCGGCGAGTCTTCTAGTTGGGATTAAAAAGGTTTTGGATTTCAGGTTTTTGTGGGTAACATCAGTAAGGTAGGTTAGGCATTTTTGGCCCAGGTTACCAGGCCCTGGGTCCCAAATGCAAGAGCCAATTTTTTGCCTCAAGTTTTTACTGGAAGCTAGGCTATGATATGAGCCTTTAGTAGCTGAATGATGTTAAAAATATAAAAATGTTAGAAACAGTGGAAAAGGAATACTGTGTTACGCTTTTTTACCATTTGTTTAATTGTGTATGTATATGCTTCATGCTTGTAATTTTCTCATGTACACATGTACACACAGGTGGTCAGATAGATGTAGTTACGTGCTATTTATTACTTGCATAATCCTTTTCTGTTGTCTGCTGTATGTCTTACTCAATGTACCATACTGTGTGTTGTTATTTTTTGGGAATTATTACATCATTTTTAGCTATAGTCAAATGGGATAAAAAAAACGAAATTTTCTTTTATCTCTAAAACAAGCCAAATTTTTCCTTGGTCTTTTGATAGAAGGTAGCCTTCATGTTAAGGTATATTGTGACATTGAAAATTTTTGGTTATCTTTTCCCAAAGAAAAATTATAATGAAAAAACTCTGGTTTTTATTACGCAGGTGAAGGGATAAAAAAGTTTTTCCGGATAAAAAAGCTTACTGCTCTTTCATCCATATTTGACTGTCTTCTGTACATTAAAAGTAATCCACATGTATTCAACCATAATGTAGACTTGCAATGATTGATTTACAGCATACTTTCATGCAAAAACAGTAGATTACAATGGTCAGTTTAATTCANACAGTCTTGAGCAGGTCATCAGTATTCCTTTTCCAAACTTCCAGAGGTTGGCAAAATTTTTGGACACCATGCTCTAGCTCAGTGTTTTGCAAACTGTGTGCTGCTGAAGAGGCTGAAGTGTGCCGTAAAAGTTTTATGTTTTGACAAAACCTTACAATAAGTAGCTCTCATTGCAAGGTTTGTGGAAAGTAGGTTTTTGATTTCATAAAGTATGTGTGCCGCAGCCAAATTCAGAATGTATTAGTGTGCCGAAATCTAAGTACGAATATATCGTACCCCGGCTCTCATAGTGTTAAAATTTGGGGGGCATTTCAGTTTCGAGGGGGAGATTTCTGCAGTTTAAAAATACTAAAATTTTGAATCGATTCCCAAAACAATATTTGTTAATTTGCAATCAAAGCAATTGATGCACTTTGGACTCCATGGTTCGTGATAAAGGTTATAAAAATATCGGAGTGGGCATGCAACTATCAATCTATCATCGTTCTGTGTAACGCTTCACTGTACCAACTATCCAAGAACACTGAGAATGTCACTGGTTGGAGTCAAGCATTGCGGTTCTCACAAAGATTGAATGTGCAAGTATTTTGTAGAGACTAATGTTCAAAAGAAGATAAAAGTGTAGAGAAACTGTTGCGCTGAGTAGTTTGTTAGGTTGGTTAACCCAATTGTTGCATGATCAAGGTCACAAAAAGGACATCAAGCAATAATATTTGCAAGCCTGTAGGCCTATACATCAGCACGCGGGGTTGTGGACGTTTCTCATATAGTGTGCGTTAATTCTATTATACTGATTTTGGTTGAAAGCAACCAATACTGATATAGCTATCAGAACAATACCTAATTGGGCAAACTCCATCTTTCAAGAGGAAAACTTCAGCTTTTTTGAAGATTGTAAAAATGGCCCAACAACCATAGCATTGCCAAATCATCGCATTGACTTTTGCAGCGATAGTGAATATTAATTAACTGCCAGTGGCCGTCAAGTTTAGCCTGGATAATTTTCGTCGTGAACTGTCACAAATTCCCCCAACCATATTGTGTTACTACCAGCAAATTGCCTTGAAACAAGACTTCATTGCCTTCAGTAGAGCACTGCCAAACCATTGTTTTGTAGTCAAAATAATATGACCATCCTTCATCATGTGTTTTATAATATTTGGTTAGCACCTGAGTGAAACATTGTAGGCCTACTGAAGTGTGCTCTGTTGTAAAAATACTGGAAATATGATCGTTGTGAAACGATTTACGTAGCATTACTAGCCAGTAAAATTAGTAACAGCTAGCCGTAAATTGCAAAACATGCTTATTATGTTTTTCAGTCAGTTCGAGTACTTTGCTGTAAAAAGGTAAGGCATAGAATGCATTATATTTTTGATAATGAAACAGAAGCCAAGATTTAAAAATTTAGGAATTATCAGTTATTGGTATCAGCTATCAGTCTATGGATGGCCGATATATCGGTATCGATATCAGCCCAACATATCGGTCAATCTCTACTTTTAACAGTTTGGCTTCCAGTGGGCCAAGGCTGAAATCCAGCAGTTTGCACGTGTCTTTGTGTGGGAATATCTCCACCGATGATTGCACTAGAGAGCTCATCAAACCCTTAAGATTTGGTAAGTCTGCAATGAAAAAAATTTTGTTTTTAGTTCCAGGTTTTTTGTGAGTGACGTCATAAGTGGAGTTGATTTAGGCCTCTTTGGCCCTAGGCTTAAACTGCTAGATAATAGTATTTTGCTCAAGTTTTTGTTGGAAACTAGGCGAAAATCTGAGTCTTTTGATATTTTGGATGACTTGCTTCTGTTTAGGGTATAAAAGTTATGACCTAAAACCAACAAAATTAATAATTAATCCCATAATCAGATAATTATTTTGTTTATTTTAGGCCATAACATTTGAACCAGAAACACTACAAAGTGAATCAAGGTATCAAAAGACTCGGATTCTAGCCAAGGTTCCATTGAAAAATTATTAAGCAAAATACTTGCGTCTAGCAGTTGGGCCCAGGTCAGGTACTAGCAGCCAAAAATGGCAAACCTACCTTACTGATGACATCACTCACAAAAAACCCGAAACCCAAAACCAAAAATTTTTTTTTTATTGCTGACTTGAAGACTTGCCCAGTCTTTAATGGTTTGAACAACTCTCTAGCACAATCGGCTAGGGAGCTATGCAGTTGGTAATCAACCAAAAGATCCCTGGTTTTTCCCTGATTTCCAAGTACGATATTTTTGGAGACCAGCAGCCCTCTAAGTTTTAAGAAACATCAGTCAGTTATGATGTGTTTTAAATCTTTGGTTTGTAACTTGAGTAAAACAATGAGGTATAAGTGTGTTCTATTGTAGAAATGCTTGAAATATGGCTGTTGCAGGATGATTTACACAGCATTTAATGGCTAGTAAAAATATTATCGTATTTTTTGGGCCATAAGGTGCACTGGATTATATGTTCACTTGGAAAACCAACTAATCTTAAAATCAACGATGTTGGAACCAAACATCGCATCATCAGCTTGTAACAAACAGCCTCACTGTAGTCACTAAATGCTGTACAATTGCTTTTGTATGCATGAGAATTTTGTCTATGTGTGCTGCTGTTTTAAGTTGGGCCTAACTGATTCGCAGTGATTTAAAAAGCAGCCTTCGACTTTCAGTTTCCCCACCCCTAGCCTCAGCCAAATCATTGCAGAATTGTTCAAGGAAAAAAAATTTGAAGATGAAAAAACTGAATGTCTGTTGTTGGTTGATGCAGACAAATGCATTCAACAAACTTAACAGAAAAGCCAGTCTAGAAAACATCAAATGACTGTGTCCACCCATGTACACTTACCTACACAACAACTAAAACACTCCTGCCATCCTATATCTGGAAAATGGAGCACACATAATGTCACAGTACCTGGGTGTGACACAAGGTGACAACGCAGCAATGGCAATGTATGCCATCTTTACAAGCACGAAGCAATGAAACTGCAACCGATAAGGTGAAAAAAGTAAAGTTCACGGACAATAGCTCTGCAGTCGGGCCTTTGGAAGGTGCCAAAAATGGTGGGACTACATACAGGCCAACACACCAGACTTTGGGTACTGCCCAAAACCTGGAAAGACCATTCTCATGATACAAGACAATAGTTTAAACAAATATGCTCAATAACTTTTCAAAGACACTAGGATCAAAGTCATGGACCAAGGTGAACACCACCTTGGAGCAGTAATTAGGCAGAATCATTTATGGAACAATACATTGAAAACAAGGTTGAGGGTTGGCTAAAAGACCTTCAGTTGCTAGTTGCTATCAATTTATGCATATGATGATCCTCAAGCAGCATACTCAGCATTCACCAAAGGATTATGTATTGTTCCACAATGGACCCATTTCTAAAGAACAGTACCAGACACAAGTGATTCATTCAACCACTGGAAAATGCTAGAGATCAATTAATTCTTGCTCTGATAGAAGATAAGTGAGGAGGAAGGAAAAATAATCGCTCTTCCTCTCAGGCATGGTGGGCTAGGTTTGAAAAATCGTTAGGAAACTGAATATGAGAACTCAATTCTGATCACTGCACAACTAACAGATCAAATTTACCCAAAAACTCATCTCGAATACAACCCTTCAGAGCAGCAATACCCAGAAACATGAAAAGCAGAATACGAAAAACTAAGAACACAAAATGCCGAAATAGCCATAACGAACTATTTGAGGAACTGACCCCTGAGTCACAACTTATGAAAGCAGCAACGGAAAAAGGGGCATCTTCTTGGCTGTCAGCCTTGCCAATTAAACTGAGTGGGGATATGCACTAAACTCGCTATGTCCATTCCAAATGGCTTGCAGAGCCAGAAATTATGTCACTATCTTGACCAGGACCGCACAATACATTGAATGACATATTAATGTGGGCTGCACATTTAATAGCTTACTTTGATCTTACAAAATTGAATTTAGCTTAGACTAACATACTGAAAGCTTTCGAATCCTAACTGCAATGGCAACAGACATGACAAAATGGCACTAAACACCACCTGCATCAAAACAAGCACATGTTGTCAGTATGTTTTTACTACAATGAGAACCTAAACTGGGCTGCACAAAACCCTTGACTAGCGGCACACGGATTGGACATAGCAGCACTAAATAAACAAGAATTAATGGATGTCATCTCATATGGTTGGAAGGTGAAAGGCATATCCACCCACTGTGTTTGTGGAGAGACTAACTCTGCAGATCACAGCCTCATGTGTAAACTGGCAGATAACACTTCAGTGGGGCACAGCTTATGAGAGAGGTCTGTAGCAATGTTCACACAGAACCCACACTTCAGCCAATCAATGAAAATGATTGACAGAAACGGCAACACTGTTCACAATGCAGGGTGGATATTTCTGCAAGAGAACTGTGGAATAACTGTGAGAAAACGTTCTTTGACATAAGAATCACACAACCTACCTCGGTCTTATTCCAGTAAACTCTTACATAGATCTACCAACAACATGAAAAAAAGGATAAGTACAACCAAAGAGTGATCGACATTGAGAAGTCTTCATTCAAACCCCTGGTCTAATACAACTAGTCGTGGGATGGCACCAGAATACACCAGAGTCAACAGAAGACTGGCTGGAAAGATAGCTGAAAAACGCAGGGAGCCATATGCATCTGTCATGAGTTACATTAGAACAAATCTTAGATTTGCCCTTTTGAGGAGCACCTTTGCTGCAATACATGACTTTCATGGCAAACGAAGCAGTGTTCACCTCCAGGATCTCACAGATATTGACTTCAGCTTAATTCCTAAGCCCACAAGTATGTAAACCTGAATTACGGTGTCAATGACCTGATGCAATTTCTGCAATAGGTGGATAAACCTTATTAGTCATGACATTATGCATGAATATTACCTTTATTCCACTCATTAACTAAACTTATTTTGTTTTTCATGTACCCAATACTTATTGGATTAATGTCTGCTGCTAAAGTTATGGTAATTTGTTCATACCTTTGTCACTTCAACCTCATTTGGTGATACGGTGTGTTTGGTGGGACATACATATATCGTTGGTACTCATTCCATTATGGTCTGTGGGACTGTGGGTAATTGTGTTACTTCTTAACAATTTACATGTATAAGCATTGTGTTTTGCCCTTAGTATTTACTTTTGTAATGTAATGTTGTGTTTTAATCCATTACTCTCTGTAACAATAATAATAGTGTTTTATTGCAGACTCACGGTCCAGATCACAGGCGCAATCAGACACAAGAGCACAGAAATGATTAACCATACCGTAGCACATTACAGAATCAGGAGCAAAACACTTCAACAGCACTTCTTACTTATTGTATGTTTGGTTTGTACACATTGCACACACATTTTTTTTTACTACACAAAAGCAATACTGATGAGACGCAAACACTGAAACAATGCACTAACAACTACTGCAATTGGTCTCCATCATTGAGAGTTGAATAATTGAGGAAAATTGAAGATTTGTAAAAAGCAGCAGACATTTTAAGCGATCGAATAAAAAAAATACAAAATATTAAAACTCAATGAACTACAACATTATGAGCTTGGAAAACATTATGTTTAACACTTGTGTCCAGCCGCTTTTGAGGATTCTCGCACCAAAACAACCAGATCGCACGTGGCTTTGCACGGGCGTAACTCCGGCACCGAAAGTGNTAGAGAGCTCAAAAGACCCTGCAAGTCTTCTAGTCTGCACTCGAAAAAAAATGCTTGGTTGGGGATGGGGACTTTTTGTGAGTGACGTCATAAGTGAAGGACTTTTGGACCACCTTGTCCCACTTCAGCTGGCCCTGGGCCTAAATTGTTAGCTGGTAGCATTTCGCTGAAGTTTTTATTGGAAGCTAGGCTACATTTGGAAACTTTTGATACTTTGGATGACCTGCTGGGGTTTCAGGTTCAAAAGTTATGATCTAAAGTAATAAAAATATTTGACTAATTAGCTAATTAATTATTTTGTTTATTTTAGATCATAACTTTTGAACCAGAAACATTAGAAAGTCAATCAAAGGCTCAGCCTCAACTCTAGTTCCCATTGAAAACTTCAGCGAAACACTTCAGCCTAGAAGTTGGGCCTTAGGCCAGGTAACATGAGCCAAAATGGCCCAAAAACTACTTCACTTATGACATCATTCATAAAAAATCTGCAACCTCCAACCAATATATTTTTTTTCAAGTGCAGCTTAGAAGACTGGCCGATCCATTTGAGGGTTTGAACAGCTCTCTAGCACAATTGGCGGAGGAGCTATGGCATTGGTATGGCAACCAAAAACTGCTGGTTTTAGGCCGAAATCTGGGTACGATATGTTCGTAGGCCGACTCTCAAAATGTTAATTGCATAACAATGAAAACTTTTTTACAGATTGGAAAACTACCAACTTGTTTGTGATAAGCATAATCATAACACAAGGCATTCAGAAAGAGATAATTACTCTAGGGTTTTTTTAAGGCATTTTAGGGACTCGATTCGGGTCCCTAGAATCAGAGAAATCGGGTCCCTAACATTTTCCTTAAAAGAAAACCTGATTACTCATTCCTTTCAGACACCTAAAACAAGATAAAAACAGCTTCATATACCTAGTGCCCAAAAGCCCAAAATTTAGAACTCTATATACCAATAACTATTAAAAACAAATAATATATCCCATTTCAAAAGCTTTACTATGACTATTACAAAATTATACTTAGTTTTGTTTTTACACATGCAGACATTTGTTAAGAAACTGGTTGAACACTGTATGTGCTGGATAGGTTTTGAAGTTGGCAATGATTATTGTCTGATCAGGTTTACATCTGAATGATGACGTTCAGTCTAGGTTTATGTACATTGTACATTGAAGCTTGTTGGACATGTGTCTCGTTTATCACTTATTTATTTGTTTGTTGACTTTGGATTACTAAAATTGGTGGGCTAAGCAAAGGTGCCGTGCTATGTTGTCAAGGCTTACAATTACATGTGGGAAACAGTGCTTCCAAACACAATTTGGAATGGACTTTTAGCAGTGAAAGGGTTTCCAAAATACATTTATGTGATGACTGTTGATAGCCTAATAACTGTCTTTAATATGTTAGGGATTTGTTGTGTGGTAACAATGTCGGCTGTGAGCTGCTGTTGTCAGTTTTCATAGGTGGCTATGGGCCATGATATTGATCTTACTGAGAACTCCCACTTATTTTTAAGCAGTGACCCTGCTGTGGGGATGACAGATACATAGGCTTAGGGATACAGATTGCTAAACTGGATTTAATTTGTTTGAACTCAGTGGCACATTTTTTTTATCTGTTCGCTATGTTGTGTTGTAAACTTAACTGAGTGCAACATCTCTATAGTGATATTTGCATCTATTCGTTTTTTCACTGTGGTGTTTCATTTGTATTTTGTTGTTTTGCATGAACTTGTGGAGGGAGTGAGTTAATGACAACTACAGCCATCACTTCTTGTCCTGGCACTTCTGAATGAGTGTTCTTTGGTCAGTATGCAGAACTAAACTCAACTGAACTGAACAAAAAAGCTAGATGAAGATGCGCATCGTATAAAAAATTGCTACAAATTGTTTCTCAGCAAAGCATCAAAGGTCCTGACACAATGGTTAACCTGGTATAGTTGAACATTTATATTTCTGGATATGTAATGCATAATTTGGCAGGCATTGTTATACGCTGCACGTATGCTCTTCATACTAGTCTATGTGTATTTGCTTAAAAATTTGAGAGCAGGCGTACAATATATTCAATCGGCCTAAAACCAGTAGTTTTCGGTTGCCTTACCGGCGCCCTAGCTCCTCCGCCGATTGCGCTAAAGAGCTGTTCAAGGGCTCAAACAGACCGGCCAGTCTTCTAGTCTGCACTCGAAAAAAATTTTGGTTGGGGCTTGCAGATTTTTTGTGAGTGACATCATAAGCTAAGCAGTTTTGGGGTCATTTTGGCTCATGAAACCTGGCCTAAGGCGCAACCGCTAGGCCAAAGTATTTCGCTGAAGTTTTTATTGCAAACTAGGCTCGAGTCCAAGTCTTTTCAGCCTTTGATCAACTTTCTAGCGTTTCCGGTTCAAAAGCAATGATCTAAAATAAACAAATTAATTAATTATCCAATTAGCTAATTAGTCAAATATTTTTATTACTTTAGATCATAACTTTTGAACCTGAAACCCCAGCAGGTCATCCAAAGTATCAAAAGACTCGGATTGTAGC
>JGI24158J21664_10013663_pt1 | contig 10705 bp, 2 predicted proteins | sample Ectturendosymbi3_FD_21664 | JGI IMG/M metagenome (IMG submission 21664)
TGTGTGAGAGTTGGCAAATCTATAGGCACAAAGGTGGTCAATAAGAAGACAAACTCAAAGTCCGGTAACGGATAAGCTTCACTCAGGGAAATTTTTTTCACGGTGTTAAAAATATGTTGAGAGATGATGAAGTATTACAAATAAAACAGGTCAATACCCACATAGGAAAGTAAAAAAAAAACTGGTTAAATATCATCAGCTATGGGGTAAAATAGAGAACAAAATGTTTTGTTGTGTTATTGCGCTTCATCATTTTCCAACGTTTTTTCATTTTACACTTCCACGTATTTTCTGTGACACGCTCTCACCATTCTTGTAACGAGTTAGCCAGCTTTGCATTTCTTGTCTTTGTACGTCATGCTACTCATTGTTTCTTGTTATTGGTATGCTACATGTTTTGTGGTTGAAAACAATGCCCTGAAGAAGCCCACTTGAATAGGTGGGCGAAACGTTGGCTGATAATAAAATATAATCACCAGAAGAGCTTATTTATCTGTTTGTTTGATTCACAAAAAAGTTTGCAACCCTGCTCGAGTGTCTTCTGCTTTTTTATGTTAGCTGAACCATGTCAAAGATAAAAACCAGGGTTGTATTTAACTGCTGGTCACAGACTTGTTAATAAACTTTGCAACTAATCAAAGCAATGCTTAACTGTAGACGGACATCACAATAATACATAACCTAACATCAATCTATGCGTTCAGCTGAATGCCTGTGTTCTTATAAGCCATGGTTGCTGCGCAATTACTGCCAGAGTCATGTACATTCAAACACAGCCTGCCACTGCATTTCAGACTTAAGTCCGTTTAGAGCAGGGATTCCCAACCTTTCTCTGACTATGTACCCCTAAAATTTCTTATGACAAAAAGGATGAGTAAAATAACAATAATCCACTGAAATTTTAATAGAACTTTTACAGTTTCAGAACTATAAAAGTACATTCCATTTTTGTCTCTAAGTAACTACAGCATAAACCAACTATATTTTTTCATTCTATTGCTAACCTGAAATGTACCACAACAGATAGGCAAATGTACCTCTAGGGTTACATGTACCCCAGGTTGGGACACCCTGATTTAGAGCACCATGTAGCAAAATTAACATACCCACATCCTAACATATTTGCATCTGTCACTCTGGTACAGTGATGGGAAAACCAAGGCCAAAGGCAATTAGCCCAAGAGGGTTTCCTGAAAATGAACTACTGATACTTAAACAGGCCGTTGAAACCAAAAATCCCCTGCAGAAAAACTTCATGGGGTGACAAACAATGAGAATAACCCACACTGGGCCTGCAACAGATGGAAAATTAGTAAACACTTAGGGTGGATGTAAGTGTTCTAGAGCAGTAGTTCTCAACCTTTTCTCTACCATGCTTCCCTTAAGTAATTGTCATTTGTTCCAAGCCCCCTTGACTTTGAATAAGTTGTAAAAAAACAAATGTGTTCATTGGTAAATTTATTGATCAAACTTTCCATATTGTAGAGCACGTAAGGGCTCGTGACCCCCGGGACAGGGTTACCCCACTTAAGAACCACTGTTCTAGAGAGAATTAGGCCACAACTTTTTGAATTCATTTACTGCCCAACATGAAAAATACCAAGAAAGAGTTGAGACTGATAAGCTGTAACTGTGCTGAGGGTTGGGTACTTTTTGGCAGTGAATATTTGGTGCCAGGCTGTTTTGGTGTCAAGCTGTTTTGGTGCTTGTGCAGAGACTGACAAGTGTGTGCATTGTAATGAAAATGTATTGCGATGTGTAGAATGCGTTCATCAGCCTTAATGTATTTAAGGAGTTTTTAGTTTGAAGCTTTCCCAATAATTAACTGCTCATAGTAAGCATCACGTCCTCTGTATTTTCCGAAAACAATCAATGAATTTCCAGATAGCTGGATGGTTACTTCCCAATTTGGCATACACTTTTCTGTGTACTGCCTTAGCATGATTATTGGTTCTATCCTCAGCAGCTATTTTTCACCTGTATTGATTTCCACATCGTTGTTTTTTGTGTGCATTCGCCCTTCACACTCGTTTTTAAGCTTACATCTCCAAAACAGTAACAAGAGGTCACTTTTACTGCATTTATCAAAAACATATAGATACCCATCGTGGGAAAAAATGGTTTATCCCTCTTGCTAAGAAGATTTTCAGCCAAGTATTTCATTGGTTCTAAGAAAATCACTTTGTGAAAGTCCTAAAATATGGACATGCTCTCAATCGCATCTCAAGACAAATACAGATGCACACTGCATGGTGTTTTCTTTGAAAAAAACAGTTGCCTTCATGAAAAACAGCAGCGCAAGAAAAAGTACAGTTCCAGAGGCAATGATGTGTGCGTAATAAGTAATCAAGCAGATAAGTGCTAGTGCCAAAACAGCTTATCGCCAAATCGCTGGCGCCAAACAGGCATTGCCAAATAGTCCCATTCTGTGTGCTGAGTGCAATGGCCAACAGAGACATGTGAAAACAGTGTGCAGTTTTAGTATAAATCTGAACTGGCTAGGAATCAACCACAGTCCAAACCAGGAGTTGACCGACGAAAAGTGTCGCTATGGGTGAAGTGATGATATAGCCAAAGTTGTTATAGCCGAACTGAGATGCACGCAAAAGATAGGAATTCTGCTGGAACAAAATAATTAATCTCTTTATCAGATAATTACTTTGTTGTTTTTAGGCCATAACTTTTGAACAAGAAACGTTAAAAAGCCGATCAAAGCCTCAAAAGACTCCGTTTCCAGCCTAGTTTCCATTTAAAACTTGAGCGAAATACTTCCATCTTGCGGTTGGGGCCCAGGGCCAGGTAACCTGAGCCAAAATGGCCAAAAACATACCCTACTTGTGATGTCACTCACAAAAAAAATAAAAACCATAATTTTTTTTTATTACAGACTCGAAGACTTGGCACATCTTTTGAGGCTTTGAACAGCTCTTCAGCACAATCGACTGGCAAGTTATGGAGTTGCAAAGTGGCGTAAAAATAGCGACTCATGCAGGATTTCTAGGTACAATATATTCGTACACCAGTAGTGAACGTGTTGAAACTTATCATTACGACTGAAAATTATTTCACAAACAGTATTTCTATCTTTAGCAAAAAGGGATCTCATTCACAATTTAACAAGATCAAAACTATGGCTACCCGACAAATATTTGCAACATACCTATGTCATCTACTTTATGAAGAAAACTCGCCAAATCCTCTTCATCTTCTGTGCTTGGCAAATGAGTGGCCATGGAAATTAAACACTTTGTGTGCAACTTTACAAACAACTATAAAACACTAAGAAAACAAAAAAGTACTGACAAGAAATACATCACAAGAATCTGTTGTTGATATACTACTATGTTGTAAGTTAAATACCAGCTCTACTGATGCTTTTACATTGTTTTTCCTCTTGATGCATTCGTGTTACCGTGTGTCTTCATGATTTGAGCACAAAAAATGTATGAAAAACCATAACCGTGGAGATAGTGGTACTAAGAACCAACACAAAATCAATTACAAATTACAGCGTGTTTAAAGGAAAGCCATGTACACCAAGCAAATGTATTCCACAGAGGACTATATCAGAACCAGCTGCTGATTTTCAGGTTTTAAAAATGTGAAGTTCTCTTGGCTGCATGTGCATTCTTCATCTTCATCACAATGGCTTAATGGAATGCAAAAGAAACAACTGTTTAGTCAATTTCACATAAGAGATTTTCATGAAAGATTCCTAATAAAATAACACTGACCAGAGCAAAAGTCTAATCAGAACCCATCAACATGCTTTAGTCTGTTTGTTCAAAATAAAAAAGTATTTAATGACATAAAAATTCATAAGAATGTCTGCATGTGAGAAACCAAACTTTCACTTGTAGAGGATCTTTTACTGAATTCAGAAGTCAGTCCACATGTTATAAAACTGCATTCCTGCTTATGGGAAATGTAATTGTTGAACTAACCGCTTAAATCATTGTCATCAAACTTATCTTGAGGATAAATTACAGCAGATATTTTTCTTCCTCCAAACCAACGTCCATTTAAAGCATCTACTGCTCGAGCACAAAAGTCAGCATGAGCAAACTGAACAAAAATTTTTACAAGTACAGCAGCATCTTCTTCCTCACTTTGCTTTTCTTGGTAAATAATCACACGATCAACTGTTCCAAACTTCCCGCATTCTTCAGTAACTTCAGATTCCAAATCTTCATCAATTTGATCAACATCTACCATGTTTCGAAGAACCATAACTTTTGACTCTTCTTTCCTCATCAGTTTCTGCATGACCATGTGCCTTGCTTGGACACCAGACAATTTTACATCTTCTTGTGCACTCAAGGTATTTGGTAATTCCATGGTCTCTGGAACATTTTGTTCAACTGGACCTTGCTTCATAGATAGTGAAGCAATGGTTGTAGGTATCGCAATGCCTGGAGGAGGGATAGTAGGTGGGCGGCCGACAGCGATGGGTGCAGCAACTCCAGGTGGAGGAATGGCACTGACAGATTGTTGAGCAGCTGAAGGATATGATGGAATGGCAGTTAAAGGGTTGTTGTTAAATGAGCTTCCAGCAGGGATTGTAACACCTGCAGGAGCAATTGCTTTGCCTACACGGAGATACTGCCCTCCAAGATCAAATAAGTTCATTGATGCAACAGCATCATTAGATGATTGCAGAGTGTCAAATTCCATGTAGCCATAGCCTTTATGTTTGCCAGTAAGATGATCAGGTACCAATGAGCAAGATATTATGTTTCCAAAGGCTGAAAACACTGATTTTAGGTCTTCTGTGTTAAGATCAGTATGCACAGATGAAATGTAAATTCTTTTACATCTTTTTGATTCTTCCAACAGCAAATCAATCACAGGGTGGCTCTGTGGCATATTTGCAGGTCTGCCTACTTTGATTGACCGCCCACCTAACATTACGCCTCCCATTTGTTCAAGGGCAAGCTGGGCAGCTTCTGGGCATTCATATTCTATGAAAGCAAAACCTTTGTGCTTTCCAGTGATGGGATCAAAAGACATGTTTATTGATTTAAATGGTCCAAATGGAGCAAATGCATTACGAATAATTTCCTCTTTTAAGTCGTAATATATAGATCCAACATATACTCTGCACATTAAAACCAATGCTTGCTGCTTTTGTAGAAACATGGATTCTGACATGGCCCCTGGAATACTCTGCGAAGCTTGAAGAGCAAGTTTTGCTTGTTCTTGTTGCTTGAGCAAGACATGCTTTACACTCTCTTGAACAGCATATTTTTTTGCCTTAGCTAATGATTCCCGTTGTTCTGGCGTCAACTCAGGAGGGGCTGGAGAAGCTTGCGCACCATTACTTGCAACAGCAGCAGCAGCCATTACTTAAAAAATTTTCTGCAAAAGACATACAATACAAAGTCAACAACAACTGCGCTAAACTTACAAATGGACAAAAATATAACCTTGTGGCTCAATACTAACATTTTATATGAAAAATATACTCTGCACCTACTCTGAAAATGTCCGCAAATGTAACCACTAAAACCTAAGCTAAAAGGCAGTGTCTAAATGACTATATCCAGTTTTCCATTTGGAAGGACTAAAAAAACATATAAAGCGAAATTGCTGATCAATTCTTGCATGCCACTTTCTTCTTAGAATAAAGGATTAAAGTGGTGATTATTTCTTTTTAATCCTGAGCCCTAAACCCTAACCTCAAACCCCAACCCTAAAGGCTAACAGTACAACCTAATGACTCCTGCGCAGGGTGGGTTGGCCCATATGGATTGTGGGTACCTACATCTGCTGGGTGGGCACAGGTTGAACTTGGTAAGGGGCGGGTACGCGTTGCATTTGGTGCAGGAGCGGGATGAGAAATCCTTTGTATGGGTAACTGAATATTGAGCCAAAGTACATGAATTTAATCATCTCGAAAATTGCAAAGCATATGAATGTTCTAAAAGTTGTTTGCTAGCATTACATTTAGGACAGTAGGTCTACACTATAGCAATTATTACATTATGGTGTAACAACCTGTTGCTGTGAAACATTAGCTCAGACTCTTGCCATGTGGTAGACAAATGACCATTTCCATTTTCTAATGCTACCATTGTACTTGATGAGAAATAATTGTCTTGCAGCCCTTCTAAATGGTTAAGACAGCGCTTGATACACAACTGGTCACAACTCAACTGAAACGTGGTTTTTATCACCTCAAATATGTGGAAGATCAGATGTGTGGAAAAGTTTTGGTTGTCAATGAAAAGAATGAGCAGCTTGATTTTGCTGCTTCTTACACTTGTCTTTAGATGTTATAAGTTTTTGAACACACAGTTTTTAGTAGTTTTCAGACAGATGCAGGTTTGGGACAGAAAAAGTGTGGGGTGGATGTGGGTTGGGATAGTATGTGGGGCAGTGTTGGTGTGGAAGAGGGTAATATTTCTAAAACTCCGGTGGGTGTGGGGCAGGTTTAAATTTTGCGGGTGCAGGATTGGAACGGACAAAAAAATTCAACCACACAAGACTCTACACCCTAACCTTGAACAGTAAGACTAAACCCTAACCAGTGGTTAATCTTAACCTTTTCTTTGCCACACCTCCCTATGTAACTGTCCTTTGTTTCAAGACACCTTGCTTTATACAAGTAATGTGGACGGAACACTTTCCAGTTCAAAAACTTTTCATTTTGGAGCATGTCAGAGCTCGCTCCCTTGGTAATTTATTGGTGTCCACCTGGGAGGCACACCCCAGTTAAGAATCACTGCCCTAAATGCTAAACAAAACTGGATACGGTTTTGAAGTGTGGTATGCCCTTTTGGCTTCAAAAGCAAAAACTCGTTATGGTTGTTTGCACACTACCATTCCCAAACTGCTTAAAAAAGCCAAGGCCAAAGTGAACATAAAAACATGTTGTTCACCAAACAAAAACCAGAGCTTAATGGCATTAGGCTACTGTATTTCTCTATATATTGCTTACTGCATTTCTATATGGTAAAAAATGTGAGATGCAGTATGCTTATTTTTATTCTTGGCAATCACTTTGTGTATTGCACTACTTGTGGTCAACTAATTGTATGGTAATTTGAAATTATATTTGAATACATTTCAGTGATATAGTAGGCTTAAATGTGTAGCTTTGAAACTTCTTTTCTGAAATTCTGAAGGCCGCTGAGGCTTTTGGGATAAGTGAATGTGAAGCATGCAAAGAAATTTTCACCAACAAACATAAAGCTGCAGAGTGCAATGGAGGGTGCGCAAAATGGTACCATTGCATTTGCGTCAGAACAATGGATGAACAATATGAGGTAGGCAGGGTTTATTTTGCCATCAGAAATGGTAATGTGACATGGATGATATACTTGGATGAGCACATTGTCCTTGTCAGATGATGTAAAACCCTAAACCCAAAGTTTAAAACTAAACCTAAACTGTAAACGTAAAACCTAAAGCTCAACGGTAAACCTACACTTTAAACTGAAAAAGCTATAGAAACTTTTGAAAAAATTTCATAAAAAAGCATTCCCATGTAGGGAAAAAAGCAAGCACTGGTGAGCACCAAACCAACAAGCACTTGCACAGCAGCTATAGACGCATCGCCTTGACTACGTGCGCCGTGCTGTTACTGCCATGAAGTAAGCGTTACTTCAGGAGAAAAGTGGATGCAGTTCTGTACAAGTTTGAATGGCATAATATATCCATCATGAGCAGAGCTTTCGCCATTGACAGCAAAATAAACACAACTTATGAGGTATATTGCAAAGAATATCGCAGAGGTAACATAACACATTGAAATGGCTATGCTTGGGTTGTCAGGATCAGGATAAGGGACTCACTCAAAAATGAATGCCTATAGCATGGGGCAAGATTAAAGACTTCATGAAAATCGAAAATTGTTAAATGGATAAAAATTATATGCAAATCCCAAGAGAAAAAGCAGGAAAACACTAATTTCAGAGGTGTCCCACCTCACAGCACTCTTCACCTGCAGTAGAAAATGGGAGCCATCTACACAGGGTTGTTGTAAAAAAAACAAACCAAAAAACCCACCCAGGTTTTTTTAAAAAAGCCCACTTAAAAAAAATCAATAAAGCCCACTCTACTTTTCCTTTGAAAAATCTACCAAGCAAAAAATAAAAAGGACACTTGTATAGTTATCTCTAATTTTTTTTCAATCAAACAAAACGAACAGCAACGAAATTTAAAGGACTTGCAAAAAAGAGAAGAATTAATCAAACAGACTAAATTCTAATGGTTATCTTCTTCAGCTCTGCACAATCAGTATATTTTAACCAATTTTTCTGCCCTCTCTACATCTGAACTTTTTCTGAATTTGGACCATACCAAATCACATATTGAAAAAATACACTCTACAGATGCTGAACTAGTAGGGCATGCATATAAACTTATGTGAAACTGCAGAGTTTGTGTGGGGATAGTTTTTCTCTGTTTACTGTGCGCATGCTTACCAAGCCTGACCACTTAGGAGTGAACTGACCAGCAACACATTGCGAAATCAAAGATTGGGTACATTTGTTTACCCTCAATTTTGAATGCCAAAATAGGTATAACAAGTTATTAAATTGTGTAATTCTGAAAATAGTGATATTGCATCATGGAATAAAAACAATTCAAAATGGGGTTTTTCTGTTTTCTGTAAAAAAAGAACAAAATCTTGCTTCTTTTAAATAAAACAGGTTTTTTGAAAAAAACAAAAAAAACAGGTGGATTGTTTTTTTTTTTAAAAACGGGTTTTTCTCAACCCTGCGATCTATATGCCACAAGCTTTTCATCCACCCACTAGCACTCCAGAATCATTCAGATGAAAAAACAGAGAACATGTCAAATACTTGAACAAGAGACTGGAATGGTGGAAACATGGAAAGCTATAAGAACTTATCTCAGAGTATGAAGCTATTTAATAAGTCTCAGCAAGTGTCCCCATTTAATTTTTGCATATACTGCTCAGTGGTATACGGATATAGAAATTTTGCAATCCTGATCTAATCCGAAACTATTTCACAAGTTTAATCCATATCCAATCCATATCTGAAAATGAAAACTTATATGCTAGGATACCCAAATCCAAAACCGCTCACTCAGCTGCACATTAGCCAAGATATTTGGTAGTGTCTATTTTGCCTCATGAGGCAGAAGCTATGGCTATTCTGCCTTTAGTCAAACACAGTTGGTTGAATTGAACATGTGACAAGTATGATGCGCAGAGGCAAGGGACTTGGGTTTAGAATTAAGAGTCAAGATTTAAGGATTAGGGTAAAGTCTACAGTTCATGCAATGCAGACAAGAAACCACTAACTGCTTGTCATCACTGAAACCATGACAACACTCATCCATCAGACTAAGATGTTGCAGACGTCATGGATAGCTAATTAGGTCATGTGTTACAAACTTGTCATGTGACTATTTCAACCAATCGTGTTCAGTTAAAGGCACAATAGCTCCAGCAGTGCTTTTGTCTGATTTAAGCAAAATAGATTGTTCTGTGACTACTATTGAGACCAATTCATTTGAGACCATCTTCTTTTGAAACTTGAGACCACAGTCATATGAGACCACAGTCATATGAGACCACATTCAATTGAGACCACATTCATTTGAGACCATGATATTCATTTGAGACCACATTCACATGAAACTATTTCATTAGAGACCACATCCACATGAGAATTTTTCATTTGAGACCACATTCATTTGAGATCACATGCATTTTACACCAAGGTAGATCGTAGAAATGTAATCACATTCATTTTGCGCCAAGGTAGATCATAGAAATGCGATGCACAGTAAATCAAAACAACTTCACTTTAAGGTGGCATAAAATCAATGTGGTCTCAAATAAAAAAGTCTGATGTGAATGTGGTGTCAAATGTCGTGGTCTGAAATGAATTGGTCTCAATAGTCTGCACACCAAAATAGATGCTGCCAAGATATTTTGTTTTGAATACCATGGCTACAACTGCCCAACACGATCATTGTATGGTAAAGCTTAACAAGAAGCACAGAGTTCATTTTTTCTATGGAAGCCGATGATTGATACCGTTGTACACAATTCTCATAGGTCACACCAAATCGGAAAATGGCATTAATAAACATGTTGGAAGACACGTTACGATGCACTGACAACGAATATATACATGCACAAAAGCTGTCGGAGGTTGGTAAATTTACAAAGCTACGTGTAACCAAACTTTTATCTTGCATAAGGCAGTCTATCTTCGTTCGCCACTTGAGCTGCCGTCATGCCATGGCGGCAGCAATGTTGCATGAGAACAAGACTTTTAGCATAGGGCAGGGCTGCTCTATTTGAAGAAAGGATCCAGTTACAAATGTCAAAATTTTTTTAGGTCTGGTCACTCCCACAAAATCATGCGAATGTGACATGTCTTGGATTTTTCAAACAAAAAAAAGACATAGTATGAGAATTTAAAGATAACACTAAACGGAGGGCCAGCGGGCCGGGCGGGCTGGAGGGCCGTGTTTCCAATACGAAAACATGAATTTGCAGCGGGCTGGCGGTCAATGGTCAATGGTTTATTGTTTCATATGACCCAGCCAACAAGAAGAAGCATCATAAAAGCCATCGCATGCAGTAAGCCAACCATTAGCGAACATTAGAGCAAATAAAAACACAATGGTTCATCTGTGCATGCTGTGTTTTTAGATGCCTCGAAAGCATTCGATCGAGTACTACACATGAAATTATTTGAGAAACTAATTCAGAGAA
>JGI24158J21664_10013664_pt1 | contig 10705 bp, 4 predicted proteins | sample Ectturendosymbi3_FD_21664 | JGI IMG/M metagenome (IMG submission 21664)
AAGCTTAGGAGAAAATAAGACTGATGTTTACCGTGTGATAACATAGATTTTTTTCCACAGATGAAAACTTCAAGAAAAGTCCACATTTGTTTACATTTATTTTTATACCCTCCTGATAATGTACTGTTAGTCAAAGCAATGTCAGTTCACTACCAATTATTCATAACTTTCATGTTATGCTGCTGCTTGTAAAGGTAATGTTTCCTAGTGAACTTTGTCAGTAATCTAGCAGATTTTTAAGGTGTTTTAGGGACCCGATTCGGGTCCCTAGAATTGAAAATCGGGTATCTGGAATTAGAGAAAATTATCATCGGGTCTCCAGAATCAGAGAAAATCGGGTCCCTACAGGTCCACACCGGGTACTTAACATTTTCCTTAAAAAAAACTGAATCTAGTAAAACTTGATAGTAAGCCTTGTGGTTTCTAATAAAAATTTCTACATCACAATGGTGTGCCGTGCATTTCACGCCTAAATCTGCAATGGTATCATATCTTTAATCATACTCCCTGCTAACAGTATGACTACACATCTACAAAAGCTATGGATATTTTATTATATACCTACTCATTACAGGTATAGTTCAGTTTTTAGATCGCTACACTACTACAGACCCGGTTTGATAATTCTGACTAGAAAGTAAGATGCGGTAGTTAACGTTTTTCTTACTTCTACAACAGTGGTTCTCAACCATTTCGCTGAAGGGAGCCAAATCCAGACCTACAAATTTTTGGAGTCGCACAAAAAAATTTACCACAAGACAATTGACACGTTTTGTTTTACTCCACTAACGAAGTCTGTTACACCAAATTTTAGAGGTGTTACTGAAAGACACTGCCCATCGAAAAGAATCCTTTCCCGCAGCAAAGATTCAGACACTAATCTCTTACAGAGCATAAATTTCGCCTACGAAGAAGGCATCATCAGCTCTTACTCAAATAGAACCTGTTACAGAAGGATTGCTGAAAGCCGCACAAAAGATGCTTGGGAGTTGCATGCGGTTCTTAGAACAGTGTTTGAGGTCCGTTGTTCAACAAGCAAGACCACGCCTGCCAGCTACGATGTCACAGCCTTAGCGACTATTAAATCAAAGAAACATTAAAGACTTGCAGATCCATTGTTGTTGTCATAACTCATAACAATCGCGTTTATTGTGCAATAAAGAGCACGCGCAAGTCTATTCGGCAAAACCGTTAATATCTAGGAAAGGACCCGGAGTTACCTCTCAAATGACCATGACGCTAAATTTTCAACTGAACTCTGGATCCGGCACTTGAATTTTAATTTGAGCTTCGGGGGCGAAAATGACCTGTCGAGAGTGAAAAGGGGGCGATGGAATAAAAAAGTTTGAGAAACACTGGATTAGATATAATGCTAAGCACGGAACATTCTTTTCTGGATGTACAAATCTTGGTTTTGACAACCTCGCATCTAACAGCGACTGGGTTAGACTTCAAGAAACACACCTAGTAATCCCCTCATAACTACTGTGATGTCAACATTGGTGCAGTGCACTGGAGAGAGTACAATGGCGGAGTAGATTTGTTTTAGTCATACGCAGTGTCTTGTATTTCTGGAATAACATACAAAAAGCACGAGTGTAGTCTGCAAACAGTCATTGACTTCCCAAAGCTGACTACTCGGACTGACTGATGCCGGAAGACGTTCGTCAGATTGACAGAAGAAGTTGAAATCCACACACACTATTGGAAAAACGGTAAAAGGGGGTCGTAGTCAGTCATCGAGCTGGGACTACACTATTCTAAATAAACATAACTGATATAAACAACACACTTTGATTGTTTATTTGTCATGCGTGAAGTTAACGCACATCGCAGGACAAATAGATAGTTGCGTCAGAGCAGACCATGTAACAGTCTAAAAGAAACTATGCAGAAAAACAGTCTAACAACGTAGACTTATTGGAAAACAATGATAACCCCTTTATTTCGGTAATATTTGCCGCTGAAACTAGGGCACGATTTGAAAGAGCTGCCGAGTAATTATAAAACAATGAAAAACTATCTTCTCGCTAGCAGTAAAATTGCGGATATAAAGTAGCTGGCTAAGTCGAGCGAAGTGAGCAGGACTTCGAATGACAACGCACAACAGCGACTTCAGTGAAAGACTTAAAAGATAACACGTCGCACGGACCTCGCATTCCCACCATGCAATTACTGTAATAATTTCGGTGCAGGTCAAGACAATTTTTTACGGAAGTGGTCTATGGTGTAAATAAAACTCCAGTGGTTGATTAAACAAAGAACGTAGCGCAGAGGCTCAAAACAACTGACATTATACAAAATTATCTGAGGCATGACCTGTTTTTAAGAGTAAGTCTTCAAAAAATTTTCAACAAAGCTTGTCAACAGAGTTTCTCAAAGACCATTTCGCAAACGTGGTTTCAAGCAGACACCACAATCCCGAAGCTGGCAATTTGACGGTTTGTTACTTTAGGGCACAAAATTTCATTTCTTGTACGTGATTTCCAATCTCGTAAAGACATACAATACTTTACATTATTAAAGATATGTGTTCAAAATATAACACTGCTCATATTTTTCACAAACTATTTGTGGTTAACACACTGTTTTGTGAATGGCATAGCAGATTTTTATTCTGATACATGTTTTAGTTTAAAAAAGAAACGAATATGAATTTCAACAATAAAGATTCCTTTGCATTGCCAAAACTGCAGTGGTTCTTAACCTTTGTTCTACCACGCCTCCCTCAATTATCCTCTGTTTTAAGCACCTCTGACTTTAAATAAGCTGTAAAAACAAATTTATTGGTAAATTTATTGATCAAACTTTCCATGTTGCAGGGCGCGTAAGGGCTCGTGCCCCCCTGGTAATTTATGGACGCCCCACTGGGGGGAGCGCCCCCCAGTTAACAACCACTGGGCCAAAAGTGTTTGACATGTCATGGCTTTCGGAACACATGAAAAACAAGCGCGTTATTTTCTTCACCTGTTTTCCAAAAATGAAGCCACAAAGCCATAAGCCCGCAGGTTAAAGGCAATGCAACAAGTGCGCAAGGAACTTATAGTCTATTTCAAGGTATGCCATGTGTGAAATGATTTATCGGAATAAAACATCACTACAAGTTCAGTGTTTTGTCTTGAACGTGGGTGCAGCTTGAGGCTAAAATGGATTTATCGTGGTTCACATTCCCAAAAACTTTGTGAATGGTTCACTTTCCCAAAGTTTTTTCGCCAACAGCAAAGAATAATTGCATAATTCGCTTCTGATTTACATGCTTGAGACGGACACTAACGGATCAGGAAATATTTTCTCCTGTGAAAGGGAGCTGCGCAGTTTCAGACACAGAATTCAAAAAATGACCGACCGCTGAGCTCAACTTCGTAGCACAAACTACGGACGAATTACAAGCGGAAGTACACTATCCACGATATTTGAACAAGGGTTTTCCGCCTCCAGGAAGTAGTAATTTCACGGAGCAAAGAACGCAAAGCCGTGCGTATTCAAGACGAAAAGCAAATTCGTTATTCTATCAAATTTTTTTTTTTGAAGAAAAACAAAAAGCAAAAATTGAAAAAGCACGTTGTGGTGACTTTTTTGGGTGGGTGTAAACGTTTCCATATGAGGATCAAAAGTACGTTTTGAAACAAGAATAAAACTGCAAACCAGGAATCGCCCTTCTGCGGTAATTCATGCGTAAAAAGCAACGTAATTCTACACGCACATCAAAGGCACATTTGCAGCAACGTGAGGAACATGTCAGTACTTTTGCGCAGAAACAAGTACAAGCTCAAAGACACTACGTCATGTATATAGCATAACTACGAAGTAGCAAAAATAATATTTGTTGTAACGATGTTTAAGACACGCAGGTGAATAATTAGTATAGTGGTGTAATGCAGCAAAAAAGTAGAAAAAAAGGTTGATCACAATAACATGAAAAAGTTTTGGACTGCTTAACGCTTGTTCGGCATCGCACAGCGCTCTGAACAAACTTTTCGAAACGATATTGTTAAGACACACACGGCTTAAGAAATCAACGACTTTGCATATGTGCGGTATTATAGTCTGTCTTGGAGTATCTGCTGGCAACGAAGCCGTAGTTTATCATCAATTTATTTGTTGAAAGGTGAACTACTACGTGCGGACGCACGCTAGGGTTGGAGCACTGCCACAGTAAAGCCCGATGGATGGACGTTTGGACAACAAACATGCTTCACTTGCTCCCATGGGTCCGGGGGCGAAACTTTTGCTCAAGACATAATTTTTTAAACACACCGGAAACTAAAACCTATAAAACCAATGTGTATTATGCAGCAACACAGACAGATTCCGAACGTTCAGTATTATCAGTCACAGTGACAAGAAAGAACGCAGTAAGAACTCACGCATTTCACACTAACTAATCAACACTGGATTGAAATATCACATCCAGCTTGGTTTCCATTTCATCGAAAGTGTCCGCTGAGGCAAGTTGAGAGGCTACCTGTCTTTCTCTGGTATTTTTGGTGAGGAACTGGTCGGTCGATACCTGGAACATCAACGGCTGAAATGACACAAGAAGATTTCCAAGCAAATACCATCAGAGGCATTGCTGCAAATACCTTAACGCGAAACTGTATGTCAAATAAAACATCGATGTGAATGGATAAAATAGACAGGTTTGCTTCTGGAAGATGTTTTCAACAAGACACACATTCGTTGAAACTCATCTTTTTTCGTGGAAGGCAAAGCAATCATGTAACAGTTGGATGAAGCCATAGAGAGAGTGGTGTTCACGTGCACTGATGTTTTAATCGATCACTTTTATTATTATTCAGCACAATAATTCGCAATTCATATCAAAGTTATCACATTCAACAAAAGCATATAATTTTGTTCAACTGTCCGTAATTTAGGTGCACTTCCTCGAGAAACCGACATTTCGTATCCGAGAATCGACTTGCATAGGGACAATGTAGTTGATGAGTCAACAAATGTTAAACAATAACGCAAATCACTGACTTCACATAAGTCTGTTTACCTTCAGTGAACCAGAGACAGTGGTGTTGGAGATGCCCTTGCACTCAAAAATTTTTTGTTTGTCAAAATTTTGGGCAAAGAAGCTTCGACATAATTTAACAATATTAATGAAATTATGCTTCTTTGTTATTGCGCGTATAAATAAAAGGTTAGTGTGTCATAGAAAACACATTAAATATATATAAAATCAACAAACTGATTCTAGTAAATTTGTGAGATTTGATGTGTAAATGAGTTAGTTGAAAATTTTGGCAAAAGAGGGCATTTCAGTTATGTGTTTTATTAATTGCACACTGAGGGAATGCAGTATACTGCAGGGCACCAACTTCATATTAGTAGAGTGCGTGCCGGGCAAGTACAGAAAAGCTTTTCTTTTAAATTTCAACTGCAGTTTAATTTAAATGTTTGCACGAACACATTTTGCCTTAAGGTTTGTTGTATATATATGCAGTTGAACAGACAAGTTGTGAGACTCATGGCATTGGCATAGTCATAATATGATACATGCCACATATATGTGTTCAGAGATGGAAGCAACTTTAGGCCTACCTCAGCTAGGTCTGAGGTTCCTTGCTGACAGCAACAACCGGCGTGTGAATGGAATGACAAACCTCAGAACTGCGAGGCAGATGCCCAAGAATACTGAGTGAGCTGGCTTCTGACAATGTTCTTGCACAGCCTAGCGTACTTAGGTTATTAGGAGCCAAATTTCAAGTTCAAACTTTCTATTTTCAAGTCTATGGCAACATGGTAGAGGAAACTATAATGTACCACAAGCTGCAGACAATTCGTAGGGAAAAAGCTGGTCGCATGAAAATTTTTCGGGCTAAATACCCTTTGCACCCCAAAAATTGCCTGCTCCGACACTTATGACAAACTATGTCAGAAGTTTTTAACAGCACCAACAAACTAAGTACTATACCGTCCAAGGGGTGCAGTACCAAACGTTGACTAATCACGATTGAAAAAACGCACTTATTTAGGTTTCTCCATTTTTGTTTGCGACAAAAACCTCGATTTTCAGCAATGACACGAGGTGTAAATGAAAAAATACTGTTAGCCTGTTTTTCATTTTAATGTGTAATGAACTAGATGTGATATGAAGTAGTTTTGAAAATGCAGTACAACGAACCGTGCCTGAGTACGTGCGTTGCTGTGATACAAGAAGGCAGCCACCTGTTTAGCTCTACTTGCGTAAAAAGTATCCTCGAACTCACCCGTGGATGATGGGAGAATCAGATATCGTGACCCTTTTGATTGGTGAGGGAGAAGTACAAGCGGCGAGCGACCGGATAGGACTCGGTTCACAGCATCTCGCCCTGGACCGCGTGTCTTCCAACTCGGCTTGTAAAGATTCGATCGTGCCTTTGAACCTGCGAGGAAATCGTCGCCAGTGAGTGCTNCCCGTTAACAATCAGTGAACGAACCGACAACCTGACGGATTTTAGCATTTCAAATACAGTAAAATCTAAGTTAGGGAGTGAAGAACAAAAAGTTTGCATTTGCACGGCGAGTCAAATGACATTGAAGACAAGTTTATGTTCAAAAGTGTTCAGAGCAAGGTTTTAAAGCAAAGCAATTTCAAGAAGATTAAGTTGCGACTTAAGACAAGCAGAGTAAGAAAGTCTCACTTCTTGTATCTTTCCTGAATTCGTTCCCGTTCCTTTTGCGAATCCTGTTCAAAAAGCAAACATCAAGAGTTGTGTGAAACAAAAAACTGATCAGCGGAACACTCGCCGCGGCGACGATTTCGTCAATGAACGCATAGATCCACAATATCCCATATAACAAGAAATAAGTGAGAGGCGTGTTTAACGCAAAACAATGGCGAAGATAGCGGCTCATGCTTTTGCGAAAGCAGGTCTCTCCGGAAGCACAACACGGATTTCTTTTACGTTACAGTTATAAGAGTTTGAGTGAAGTACAGTTATAACAGTTGTTGGGAAATTTTGAGCCGAAAATGGTGTTTGTAAGGGTTTCAAAAACTGTACCATTACAGCAGCTGGATTCTTGCTTGCACTGATAAACAGGTCACTGTTGCTTCCTAATGATATGCACATCGATAGAATGTGCTCAAGTAACTCGTCTTTCAGACAATTTTGCGTGGCAAGGCTTAGGCTCATTAGACAGGGATTCAATGAAACGTCTTTCTTGGCACAAAATAAGCGAGTTACCACAGCTCAGCTCAAAACAACAGCATAACTTTTTTTCAAGACAGGTTATTTCGAGCAAAGCAAAACAGCAGCGAAAGAAGATGCGTTAGAACTACCTCAATGTCATGCTCGGACACTCTGGAAGCCACAAACTCGGACGTCAGTTGCTCTTGAAGTTTGGCTTTGCTCTGTGCATGCAAGGCAATCGACAGAAATTACAAAAACGTGGTCTGTGCCCAAAGCTTCAAATGACACATGTGCTCCGACAAATCTCTTATGCAGTGTTGTGAAGTGTGTTGAGAAAATATCAAAAGCTATAACTAGTGTTGTAGGTGAGCAAATTGACATTTGTTGATCCATGCAATAAAGTTGCTGTTGAGTGCCTACTAAACGAAGAGACAACTGCTTCCAAAGAAGGTTTCAATGAGTGAGTGGTTTCAAAACAGTTTGCACAGCAAATGTTAGCACGACACAGCAAAGTCAAACAACCCACTTCATTTATGTGTTCAACGAGCACACTACTCACAGTTTCTAGATCTGTAGTTAAGTTAACGACGCGGTCTTCAAGGTCCTGAACAATCATTCTTGCTTCTTTGTTCTCCAATAAAAGAGCTGCAAAAAGATGACCAACATGTGTTTACAGGTTTACATAAAACGCAGTCATGATTGACGCTAAGCCTCTGTCCGCATTTTCTATTTTGGGAGGTTGGAAGCTTTGCTCCTGGGCTACACACGTCATAGTGTCGAAAATACTACAAAACAAAGGTAATCGGAATCGTTTGTTTCAGAGCAAGAAACAAAAGTTCGAAAACTGTTATCTGTTTTAAAATTAGTTTTTGACCCAATGAATTTTTCACTTTCGCTGTGTTTTCAAGCACTTACAAGCAAAACGAACTCGCTTTCATTTGTTTCAATTTCATCAAATAAAATTTCAATCAAATACTTTTATTCTGTTTTACATTTGATAGCTGTTTTTCTGAAAGAACAATGAACCACACGATGTCAATAACAGCCAAGAAAAAACACCACTGGCGATGAAAAGCACTGTTTGCGCCAATATTTCTGTGTTTCAACTGATAATGCAATCCGCATCTCTCGTGCATCCACAAACAAGCTAGGCCGCCACGTTTTCATGAAAACAATGCGTCACGAGAATCAGCACTTGACCAACAAGCTGCCAGGATTGAAGCCCGCAGTGGTTTTTAAATATAAGTGAACTGAGTGGCTGTTTTGAGAATAGTTTGACGAATTCGGGAAGAAAACGTCTCTTTCATTCATTGTTGAGAAGAGTACCATGTAGTATCGTTATTTGTTTGTTACCAAGAAAAACAGGACACTCTTCCTAACTAGTGATATGGGACATTTTGGGTGCGCCGATAGTTGAGAAGTACTGTAGCACAGGCTGCTTTTCATTTGATGTTACACTGCATGGGATAAGCCCTGAAATTGCAACTTGCGCCCTTAGGACGTCAAATCAAAATGTGCTACGAATATCTGGATGCGATGCTTACAAAATCAACAGTATTAAATGTCTTTAGACTTTAAGAAAAATCACTACCATCCAAAGTATCTTGTCCTCTGATGTGAAGGCATTTTTCGGATAAAGATCACTTAGCGTCATTTCGGAGCCAAACTAGAAAGCAATAAACAGGTGCCTCGTTGCTATTCAAAGGAGGCAGTAGCGCTTTGACGCTACAGCATATTAATTAAATCTATATGGTCAGGGTACCAGAACAAACCCTGTTTATAAGGAGATATTGAAAACTCACAAGTTTTTTCTCTGCTCAAGGCGTCCACCAACTTGTTCTGTTCAGTGACTTCGCTCATCAACTGCCGCCGGTCTTCCTCCATTGATCGACACATTGTTTTTATCTGAAAAAACAGGACGTCACCCTCAAAAACGGCGTTCTGCGCAGTGTAACAACTAGACGGGGGAGGGACCAAGACAACTACTGCAAATACACAAACGAAACAATGAATGTGCAGCACAAGAGGACATTTGTGAAAGGCAGTTCGCATTCTTCACTGCTGTGTTTCAAATATTTTTTCAGGTTACTTTTTATATATATTTTCATGCAACATACATCCACTCAAAGCTATGATGTAATCAATCTAACTTATAATTTTAAAGACCTGCAGGTGGATATCTACGCTCGCTTATCTGTTTGTACAGGAAAAAGCTGATGATACCGCCTGACCGCACCTAGCTTTTCATGCAGCCAAATGTAAAAAAGTCAACACGTTCTTCATCGTAACACAGACGTTGCAAACAACGGTGATCAACAACCAACTAACCGGAAATACAACGTAATCAGGAAATTTTAAGTCTAGATTCAAAGCGTCCAAGTGTCAAACAAAATTCACGCCACTCTCAGGAACACCCTTCAAACATTCTTCCTTGGCTGCGTATATTTGTCACTTTTGGAGGCAAGACGTAATTCCAAAACCCTCAAACGGGCGAAAGATATTCTTATTAAACTCTGTGTCAGTTTGAAAGTCTCAATTTAAGCCAATGTTTATTTAAAGTTCATCGCAAACTTGGTTATCGCATTCGCAAAATTTGCGTATGCCTATTTCGATAATGTGCACGTGCGTTCACCCCTGTGATAAAATAAAAGTACACAAAACGTAGTACATGAAAAGTACGAGGTGCAGCATCAAGATAAGGTTAAAGAAAGCAGATTAAGACTAGCGTTTGATTTTGGTGAAAACCTAATTCGGTAAAGTTGTGCAGGATGTGCAAGGGCGGTTCGTTACATAAACGCAGAGTGTTGTGGCTGTTGCTTCTAGGTCATAAAGAACAATTTATGACACGGGGCCTTTCTGGATGCTATTTGGTGCTTTTGTTGGGGTCTGATTTTAAGATAACAATCTGGCAACCTGAGATCTAAACTTTGCATTGAAAAAAAACAACAACTAAAATCATTCCATCAATAGAAAAGAAGTGTCACCTGCTCCTTCTGTCGATCAAGTTCTTCGATGGCGCGTCTCCGGTGTTCAAGTTTCGCTTTAACCTCCCGTTTCACGATTTCAAGTCGATTCTGCAAAAGCAACACAAAAATAAAGTGTAACAAAAATAATGCATTAATGTGATTCCTTTAACGCTTGTCCATAGAACTTAGGGTTTTTGATAACTCACATCCCAGTCTAACAGCTTTCTGGAAAAAATTAATAAAAGTTCAATCTCCAATTTCATACGCCTAGTGTTGCCTTTTTTATGTGTTATATCCACTATAATAGTTCATGGGAAAGTGTAAAAGGCATTGCATTTTGTGTCTTCGCGAACGACAGGCTAAACTAAAGTCCTAACAAGTTTGTAGAGAAAGTTGGGTCTGAAATAGTGAACGACCGGGGCACTAAATTTAGCCGGGGCATTGAAACATATTTATAAATTTAGTTATTTTAAAGAAAGTAAGAGTAATGTGCAGTATACTGTACACACATTGCCATTGTTGGTATGATCTTGAAAAGGTGTTCTTACAATTTTTTGCAATGCAAAGCAAAGAGTTTTTTTCAAAAATATGAAGTAGAAACTTTAATAAAATATATGG
>JGI24158J21664_10013665_pt1 | contig 10705 bp, 10 predicted proteins | sample Ectturendosymbi3_FD_21664 | JGI IMG/M metagenome (IMG submission 21664)
AATTGCACAGTACCACCAGACAATTTGCGCAGTGCTATCTTATTCTCGCGCACTTCCAACATTCTAAATTTAATACGGTATATCTATATATCGCATAGTCCGATTAGAACACTTCACTGTTTGTGTGTCTGCATGGTTGCGCTTGGTGCGCAACAAAATAAACATTTGCTCAGTGTAGAATTTTCTTTGAGGGAACACAGCTAGCAACCAATTCATAAGTGCAACAAATTCATAAGTGTGCAACAAATTCATAAGCATAAGTGCAACAAATTCATAAGCAACCAATTCGTAAGTGCAACCAATTCATAAGTGCAACCAATTCATAAGTGGTGCAGGGAGCCCATGCTGACGCGTTCAGGTAAGAACAGCTTCGAATCCTGCAATTCAATGGTCGACCTTGAGAGCGAATCCCGGCTACCATGACTTACCTGAAGATGTTTTGAAGGTATTGAAGCCAGACAAAAGCTTATCTTCCTCATGCGGTGCAAGAAAAATTGTCATTCTTGATTACGAAAATTATAACGCTAAAATTACCAAAAGCTGCAGCAGTTTGAAAAACTGGAAGTGCCGCCGGTACATGGATGCGAAGCTTACCTTAACAAAATCAGAAAAGATTGTAACGATCTTGTTACCAACTCCAAACTTGGGTGCAGTTGGTGATCAACTGAATAAAATGTAAGGACAACTCGTACAGCGAGGTGTCTCAGCAAAATTTTCGATGCAATACGCCGGCTTGCGTGTATCCGTTTTTCAAAATTCTCCGGAGAGGTTGTTGAACGTTGATACGACATATCCGGCAGCGCTCCCTCTCAGGTGCGCTAATGCGCAGAACTATCGGACCATTTGCGCAGTGAAATTTCATTATCGCCCACTTACAACATTCCAAATGTGAAATTAAAATAAAATTATCAACGCTTCTGAGCATATCGCCTAGTCCGGCGTTTCTCAACCGGAGCCCTCGGCCCCCCTTTGGGGCCACGAGCAGAAGCCTTTACTAAATATCTCTGTCGTGATATTGCAAAGCCCTATTGATGAGCACGGGGGCCGCAAACCATGAAAGATTGAAACCCACTGGCCTAGCCCTTCTAGAAGCTATTAATCAGGGATAGTTGTTACGATTTTCATTTAAATCAGTGTAACCACCAATGTACAATAGCTGTAGCAAAGTAATTTTGCAGAAGTTTTGCTACATCCCTTAGCTAATGGATCCAACAAGCAAATTGAAAAATTTCATATGCTGAGAACTTTCATTGAATGAAAAGTGAGGTGGTGTTAAGTGTAGCAAAAAAATTCTCATTACTTTCTGGACCACTAAGAATGGCTGAGATATGACCACCCCGTTATTCGATGGCCCCTGCTTGAGCCAGTAGTAGACCGCTGACGAAATAATGCGTCTGTTCAATGCAGCTCGAGTGATTGTGGAAGGTTCGCTAGTCTCTACAATGTCACAGCCTACGGCAGTGGTTCCCAAACTTGTTCGAGCCTTTACCCAAATCAAGGTGGCAATTATGTGTTATTACCCACAATATTTCGCAGTGATCGCTCATAATATCATGGCCGTAGACCGTAGTCACTAGTCAGGGTCAAATTTTTACCGAGGCGAATATGTTAATTACGTCACCGGTTTCGTGTGTTGTTCAATGTATTTTATGGAGACCTAACCTCCTGCCTTTATTTAATCTAGGCTGGTAGTATCTGTGGTGGTTGCAAGCATAGACGTAGCCAGGATGGGGCCAAAGGGGCCATGCCCCCCCAAATTTTTAAAAAATATAGTTATTTTGTGCTGTGAGAGGCGTTTTTCTAAGAAAAATAGTGCTATTCGCCTAAAATCAATCATTTTGCCCCCCCCCCAATTTTTGGGCTGGTTACGCCACTGGTTGCAAGCAACACTGTGTAGCTGCAGTGCTGCTGTTTTTGAAACAGCCACACACTATAATATGATTTGATTTAGCGTCACAAAAATGTTTTGTGGCAGCGTTACAGAAAGTTTACCGAGGCAAGTGCCTCATTTGCCTTATTGTAGCTACGGCCTAAAATATAGAACATTGTGGTCTTGCTTCCACAATACCCCTGAAAGAATCGCATATTACCCCTGGTGGTAATTTACCCCCAGTTTGGAAACCACTGGCCTACGGTAATAGTTCAGACAACACCCCCACCCACGCCGGTTAGCCCACACGGTTAATTAAAGAAATGTTCATATAGATCACGTTTAGGATGACGAAGGATGCTAAGTATGACTAAACAAAGGGAAAACGGAAGAACAATGAGTGTTGTTAAATGAACTTCGCTTGAGGAACTGTCCTGACAAGATTCACTTCTAGAGTCATTATAATTTGAGAGGTTCTGCGTTAGTTCTTTTTTCAGTTACTGCAAATTATTTATTTTCAAAATACCGGCCTTTGCTAAATTAGCAGTAAAATACCGGCCATCTGGCAACCCTGGGCATACCAATATGCTTGATTACGTATTACCGCATGTTTGGAATTAATCCATAAACCTAATATTGCACACAAGCAAAAATGGCCCAGACCAGTTTGGTCAAGATTGCTGCCAATACACTGGAGATCTGTTGTTCAACTGGAAAGACAACCAGACGAAAAAACAAGGAACCGAGAAGCAGAGGCCCGCGATATACATTGCAGCGGCAGATGTGAAAGCTCTTATGCAAACTTCTGCAGTGACACTGTGACTGAAGATCTTGAACGTGCCTTGGAGAAGCATTCCATCTTAAGTGGTGCTGCGTCTTTCCTCAATTTGGGAAAGTTTTCTGAGGGCACATACTTGCGATAAGTCAATCAACGGTGCTTCATTGAACTTGCTTTTAATAAATTCGTTGCACTGCAAATCAAACAGGTCCATATCCATTTCAAGCTCTGTTGNGGCATNTTTAACTTCAATTGAAAACGGTTGCGTAACGATAGTCATCTGCTCTCGTGAATGGAAGCCTGATTCGTTCGTCAAATCTCTTATGCAGTTGTGAAATGCACTCCACAAAATTTGGCGCATATTCATTGTGTTAGACCACATTGCATTGCATTTCAGTTGCTCCACGACTACAAAATGAGAAAGATTTTTTCGCTGAGCTGCTTTTTTCAGAAAGTTCAATTTCGCTTCAAACACTTTTATGTGACTAAAAAGAACAAACTACAGACCTGTCCTCTTTGTTGGGGTTTCAGAATCACGATTATCAGACGCAAAATGTCAGTAAGGAATGCTACATCTGCGATGAATTTAACCAACGTCACAGTAGTAAATCACTGTTGGCCAGGGGTGTAGTGGGGTGGGAACGCTTTCCCACACAATTTTGCACTATCGTAACGTTGTTTGAAGATTCAGATTTTTCTTTTCAATTTCTGTGTGTAGCAGATTGCGAGAACAAAAGCTTTTTGCGTGTGAGGGCATCTAAGGAATATTTGGTGTTGAGTTCGGCTTTAGCCTAAATCAGGAAGTGGTGGGGTGAGAAGGGATGGGAACAGCATTCCCACACCTCTTTTTTAGCGCTACATCCTTGCTGTTGGCCCCCATAGAAAATCCTTCCGAGCATGGTCGGCCCCATGTTCTCTTCAAGAGCGCCGATTAATCAGTTCTTGCCGATCATGGATAGGGCCGGCTCCATCATTTTCAGTGAAGGAAAATCGCTTGTCCGACCCTCTTTGAAGCTGCATCGCTCGTCAACCTAAGGTTTTCTGCTGATATTTGAGGCCAAATCCACTGACTGCGTGCGTACTGCACAAGCTTAAAAACAAGTTACAGATCAGGAAGGTAGCCTTAACACGAATTATTTTGATGACATCATAACGCAACCATAGGCGAGATATATGATAAAACTTGCACCTTTATGCTAATGTATTCTTTTCCTACATTGAGTTTTCCACATAGAACACAATCGATGCTACTGCAAAGCAGGAGTGGTAACATGTTCACAAGTACTTTTCTAAAATGCTATCAGCGGCCGTCTGGAAACGATCAGGAAAGTTTTCCCAAGAGCCACGCCAGCAGGAAGACTTTCGCTAGTCCATTTGCCAGGAAACTGAATAAACAACCACGAAGAGCTGCTTTTCGCATTCATCATGATTCGCAACGTGGCGTGAAAACAAAGCANCGCACGTCNAAACTCGTGCCGACGTAATTTAAAAACGCTGCTACTGATAGTGCTAGCTAGCCAATGTTTAATGTTCACACTTTCTCAGACGAATTCTCATTATCGCTTCGCGGTCCGCTGGTTGGGCAGCCTTGGGCTGCACTACATCATTTCCCCGCCTGCAAACTCTACCAAAGAAAAAAGCTCAAATACGAAGGCGATGATTTTATCTACTAAAGATCCACAACTGGACAAAAACTAACCATCTTCCTTTGAATAAGACAAAAAAACAAGCCGAACGTTTCATCAGGGCCTTGCAAGCACTGGGTACTGTGTGGTTACCACGGAAAACACAACAAACCCAAAATATAAAACTTTCTTACTGAATCAAAACCTGACAAGCGACTTGTATGATTTGCCAGCAACAGTATGTTGTTCGGAAACAGCGAAATTTTCGAAGACGGTTAGCGCACTGATGTACTTGGTAGATGTGACAGCGACCAAATGGCGGTACCGCCGCGCTATACGTTTTCCATGGTATCCTAAACAAAACATCTATTTATGAATCTTTACATTGCCTATTTTGCAGATCAACTCACTTTTTACTCTCTGGTTACCTGTTAAGATAAATGGTTTTAACAAACTGAACGCACAAATTATCAAAGCATGATCATCCTTGCTGCGAAATAATTCTTGTAAGCCTTTTAAGATGTTCATCTATTTTTGTTTTTCTTTGTTCATTTGTTTGATACCCTTACCACAGATGTAGTTCCCAATTACCGATCATTGTGCTGTGCCCCCACAACGTTTAGCATTGCTATAGGACGTCTGTCAACTTCACGAACTCTAAAACGTGTCTGCTTACGCATTCCACTACCGCTTTGAGTGATCGCGACGTCGCTGTGGTTGTTGTGTAATTGACGTCAGGTAGTTTTTTAATTTTAGTGAAAGCAGTTATTTGACAACGGTGTATATTTCAGTCTTATTTGCATTTTATTNCTCACTGCCCTTCAGCAAAGTTGAATCAGCTGATTGATTCGACTGCGTCACATTTGCTGATCCGCCAACTTGTAACACGCGCGCTGACGCAATCGTTTCTTTTTTTAATTATGCAGGTGGTAAACGTCTGCCGAAAATCCAAAAAAATTTTTGTTGAAATCAGAACCGTCGCTAGAAAGTCGTGAATAGGGAGTTTACGTTTGTGCAGGGAGGGCTTGACATTCAAATTTGACAAAAATTCCACTGATTTACAGTGTCTCGCATTTCAATTTGGGGCCTTGGAGCTTAGCTGGGGAGGGCTAAGCCCACCAAAGCCCCCGCGGCGACGGGACTGGTTGAAATCTGTTGTTAGTCTCGTACATTAGTGTAGCTTTGCATCTACCCTGGTTAACGAGGTCATATCAAGAAAATGACGTATACGTTTACTTCAAGCGACAAGCATAGCATCCCACGGGGATGCAAAAAAGCAAATCATCAACAACCAGAAGCACTGGTTCCAACAACTTCCAAAGGCACTACGCTCCTGGACACGTAGCTTTCAAATGCTGCTCTTGACTTTCTGACATCGCTTGCTTGATTCCTCAGCGTTCCATCTGCATCGGAGGAGGCGGTCCTCGCATAGGCCCTCCCATCATTGGCGGTGGTGGCGGACCTCTCATTCCCATACCAGGAGGAGGAGGTGGTCCTCTTGGCATGCCGTCAAACATGGGTCCACGTGGCGGACCCCAAGGACCTGGCGGACCACCCATTGGTGGACCCATCGGTGGCGGTGGACCTCTGGGCGGAAAACTACCGCCCATTCTTGGACCTGAATTGGCAATAATAGAATGAAACAATTGTTGGCCACATCTACCACAAGCAAATAAATTCCCCTTTACTTACCCATGCCCATCGGTGGACCTCCATGAGGCATCATATTTGGAGGTGGAGGCCCGGTGGGGCGTCCTCCCCAACTATCAAGAGGAGGTGGAAGGTTTGGTAGTGGTCCAGCTGAGGTGGCACCACTTTTAACGTCTGATGCTTTAGATCCATCACCGGTGGACAGAGGTGGGGGCGGTCCTGGCATGGGAGGCAAAGGACCAAGAGGCGGTGGCATTCCCATTGGCGGAAGCATGGGGGGCACCATAGGAGGCATACCGGGCAGCGGTAACGGAGGAGGAGGCAGAACTGAAAAATAAACGCACTGGTAAGTTGGCGATCTTTGTTCTGAGAACTGCATGCAATTTTGTCAGATTGCAGTTTAATTTCGAAGGAACGTCAAAAACATATTGCTCGTCAAAGTGCCACACAGCCCAGTACGAATTTTCATGCATGCCTCACATTGCCTCCTCGAATTCATAACCCTGCTTTCAACTTCCTTTAGCTTTAATCTCCCAGGCTCAACAAAACGCAGATGAAAATTGTTAGGATGGCGTTTGTTCTTGTTTGTTGGCTACCTCGATCGAGAAATTGAGGTACAAAGAGAGAATAATGCGATATCAGTTTTGAATCAGTAACTTATTTTACAAAAACTTTTCCAGCAAAAAACGGAACACAGCATATCATCACAGGAGTACCTTCCTAAGACAAAAAACGCTCTTCTGAAACATTGCCATAAAACCCAAGAACCCTTTTTACAGTAAACATTTAAATGGGTTACAAAAAAAATTTTGTAGAAGTACATGTACGCGAGGCGAACCGCATTTTTTTCTTTCTGAGCTCAATCCATGGCGGATCCAGACTTGTTGGGTGGACGGTAGCCGACAAGAGGGCACCAAAATGCATCACCAAGTTTGCACTCAAGACGTTTTGTGAAACAGCCGCAAACATTCTCTACACCGGTGTTTCCAACTCTTTTGGGGTAATGGACCTCCGTAAAATTCTGACAAAAACTATGGACCTCAAAAATCGTGACGAGGTTTAATCGAAGAGGGTCTATGGACCTCCTAAACCACATGCATGGGCGCCTGAAGATCTGGGACTGAGCTCATTGGTGGGCTTTTTGCTTTGTTATGAACTTATGACCGTTCCGGTTGAGCTTCACGCGAAAAGCATTGGACTTGGAGACCGGGCAACATTTATTCATGTTTGAGATTGTTCACACGAATTGCATGACATCCATTCTGATGTCAGAATAGTAAACGGTCAAAGACACCAAAGCGCTTTATCGTGGAGACCGCTGGCTGCCAACCTGATGATCGACCATCTCCCGGTCACAACAAATTCATCTATTGTACGTGCGAACAACTCTATCGAAAGTACCACAACGCTGTGTCGCCAGCCCATAATTGCAACAGGACACACGTTTCACTATACCTGGCATTTCCATCGCAGTAGGTTCAGTGGTTGGCGGTGGCAGTGCAGACGGTGCATCAGCAAATAACGTGTGAGGTCTGTCTGCTTGGGACAATGGGTTCTGAACGGCAAGCAGGCGCTCTGAGAAGCAAAATGCGCGAATAGCAATTTTGTAGATGCGAAAGTCATCAAAAGGCAGCACGAAACAATAAAACCGCCAATACCTGCTGCGCCTCCGTGTCTCTCGCCCTTAGAGTCTTTCTTGAAAGCGTAAGAAATGCTGATTGGGCGGTTGCAAAGATGCTGTCCGTTCATTGCTTCCATGGCTGCATCGGATGCTTCGAAGCTTGCAAAGTTAATGAACGCGTAACCTTTTGAATTGCCGGTGTCTGGATCTCTCATTATCTATAACACAAGTTTGCACAGAATAAGAAAACACCCATGGGATGCAAATTATTAACGGCCAAAAGGTGGGAAGTGTCTTACCTTGGGTGTTTGGAGAATGACACCGAAAGCACTAAATGTATCATATAATAACTTTTCGTCGATTTCTGGATCAAGATTACCAATGAAGAGATTAGCCCCGACATCTAAGTTCTTCTGATGAGAGGAAGCCTGTTCAACAAACCACATCGAGGTATACGAAACATTCTTGCTCCGCCAATTGCTATACAACATTTTTCACGAAGTATAGGCACATACTGTCTTAATAAGTTGCGAAGTCATTAGGCAAATAGCTGCCATGCTCATATATTTTGTCTGGCAAAACATTTAACTGTCCAAATTAATTAACATGTATTTGCTATTGTTCAAGACATAGCTTAGCTTGAAGATAATATAANAGTCAGACATANATACTTGATTAGTTGACAATAATCAAGTATGTCTAACCATGAGGTTTATCAGTCANCCAAATTCCTATTATTCATAATAATTTGCACTACNCATTACAAGATGGCGTGACAATGAACTATGTTAAATTGTTATCCTAGCATTTGTAGCTTCACTCTATAATGTTTTCGCAATGGACTATTTNTATTCATGGCAATAACAAGCTGTTGATCCATACAACCTAACACAAAGCTTACCGCATCTAATGTGCACAATAATTCATCATGCCCACTTTTTCACAGATACTATTAATTCACAGCAATTGTTACTCTACTGCCATTACCTTATTCACTCTGATAGGTTTTCCATATAGCTTTATCATATTTAAAACCTTGATTGCATAATCAGCATCTTCCTCACTTAGAAATTCAACAAATCCATAACCCTGATGACTTCCAGTGATGCGATCCTGAGTAATTTAAAACAGACATTCGATAAAGACAAAGTTACATTGGAAAAAAATTTAATATTTTATTAACAAGGAATAAATGTTACACATTTTAAGGTTCCTTGTATGAAATGGTGTAAGGGCAGATGGTGCATCCATGTACAATCACACCATTGGTAGCAAAAAAAGGTAGGCACATTACTAACTTTGTTGTAGAAGTTGTGACTGGTTGTTCTATGAGTCTTTTTAGTGGTTGTGCACCTCAAAAGCAAATTAACTATCATACAAAATATATTTAACAAAGCAACAAGCAAAATGATTGTCTAGTAAGTTAAATCATGAGAGTGAATAAAAAAACACTGAAAGAATAAATTCAACTACAACACATGTTTAGATAAATGATCTTATTTACATAATGGGTGTGTCATTTTTGGATTTATTTTCAAATCAAGTTTGTCCATTTTTTCTTAAGATACCTCAAGATTTCTCTGATTGAAGATACTGTAGCACTATTAAAGCCAAATCAGATAAATGTTCTCTTCACACCTTACTGGTCACTCTCATGCTGTATAGCCAGGTTGCCATACCATCCTTAATTTGAAGGTCTGTGTCTTAGAAATAAATTTTGTCCATATTTCTAAGAAAATCTTCTTATTTTGGCTTGCATCCTTATTTTTGTCTTATTTTCCAGTCAGCATTGTTTGTGGAGAGGGCGTTCTCCCTTGTTTTGAGACAGCAGACCATGAAGAGAGAAACAGCTTTAGCAAAAAGACGTTAGTCCATCCTACAAGTGAAAGTAAATGTAGACAAGAGCTACAGTGAGATGCATCAGGAAGTCTCTGAGGCAGTGGTGTCAAACTCATTTGGTGCTGTGGGCCATATTTACGCACTTCGGTTTTCCACGGGCCATACAATTTTGCACATGATAAAAACCGATACTTTCATTTACTATTTATTCAGAGCACTGCGACTCGAAGAAATTGGTATCCTTTGGCAGTTACAAGCATGTTAACATCTGGTACCAACGACTGTGCAGTCGCAACTTTGAACATCAAGTTGAGATGCACATCTGTCAACTGACATTGGAATTGAGACTTATTTTAGTTCATCAAAAATAAGTTGTTTGCAAACATAAGTACTAAGTGAAGATAACATGATCCTCGATGCCATTTCTTTTGTTTGGGGATAGGGTGTCCAATGTGTTGATGTCAACATTTTCAAATTTAGGTTTAAGAACAGTGTTGCACTTTTAACTCAATTAGATCCATTTGATATTTTTGTGGCACCTCGTCAGCATTGAAAAAAAAGGTTACTGAAAATAACAAAATCAGTTTCCATATCATTGAAATCAGCAAATATTTCTTCAAATGCGTTGGAAATTCTTCGAATTCTCATGTAATCTATGCATCCTTATGGTTTTGAACCAAAGAGGCTGTTACCCTTGGCTTAGCCTATAATTATTAAGTCATAATGTCGCATTATGACTATAAGTAAAAAACATATGACATTATAACAAACGTAACTCTGTTAAACCTAATGCAAGNACAAAACTGACATGAAGCAGGCCACAAAACGAGGCATGGCAGGCTGGATTTGGCCCACGGGCTGCTAGTTTGACACCCCTGCTNTAAGGACAAAGCATTGCTGAAACAGACCATTTCTAGCACAAAATATAATTGATGACTGAATGCATTTTGTTCAGCAATTCTTGTTCCTTTTTTATCTTAACACTTTGAGAGCCGGTCTACAATATATTCGTACTTCAATTTCGGCCTAAAAAACAGCAGTTTTTGGTTGCCTTACCAATGCCCTAGCTCCTTTGCCGATTGCGTTAGAGAGCTGTTCAAGGGCTCAAACGGATCAGTCAGTCTAGTAGATTGCACTCGAAAAAAAATTTTTTGTTGGGGGTGCGGATTTTTTGTTACTGACGTCATAAGTAAAGTAGTTTTAGGGTCATTTTGCCTGGCCTAGAGCCCAACCGCTAGGCCAAAGTGTTTTGCTGAAGTTTTCATTGGAAACTAGGCTCGAGTCCGAGTCTTTTGAGCCTTTGATCAACTTTCTAGCGTCTT
>JGI24158J21664_10013666_pt1 | contig 10704 bp, 9 predicted proteins | sample Ectturendosymbi3_FD_21664 | JGI IMG/M metagenome (IMG submission 21664)
CGTTTCGGTCTTCAACAAAGTAGAAAACACTTTGCTGCTTAATTTTTGCTTAGCAATGTGTGCAATATTTTCGACGTTTTACGAATAGAATGTTGGTCTTGTCACAACGTGCACAAATCAAATCTATAAAACAGATGAAATTTTTGTCTAAGCAGACGCACAATAGATGGAAATTTGTAATTGCAACTGCAAGGGGGGGGAGTTGCAAATTGTGACGTTATAATTCAAGGGGAGGTTAAATACTTGTGATGAAATGTGACAAGGGGATAGGGGCAGATTTTTGCCCAAAATAGTGTGAGGTCATTTATGGACGGCCCCAAAGTCTTGACGTCCAGCTGCACAAACACAAGGTGATAAAGTCTAGTGGACCTACGCCTTGAGGAAGTAACAACATCAAAACAATACACTTTCAGATTATGAATTATAAAACAGCAAAGTATATTTCCAGTTTTTCACTTTGAGCGTGCAAAACACATCCAACCTGACAGCTTTCTTCACTAAGCAACTTTGGATTTGAGTCATCACCCAAAATGCATTCCTGACAAACGCCAAACAATAAGTGTTGCACATGAGTTTCTGGACCGTTTCATTTAGCTAAAACACGGGGTGGTTCAACATACCCACCGGTTCAAGATACCTCGTTCTCCCCTACTGCCCCTAAACACCCCCCAGAACTACGGATCTCCCTGAAATAAAAGCAGTAGTAGAGGGGACATTTCTCCCCACAATTCCCGACAAGGTTACAGACCTGCTTGGAACAAGAACATAGTTTTATACGTGAAATGTTATCCAACACAGTGCTGTACTGAACTCAGCAAGCCTGAAGCAATTAGACTGTACAGTCACCTTATCACCTTGATTATTTGTTGTTTGAGGTCATAACGTTTGAACTTGAAACCCCAACAAGTCATCCAAAGCATCAAAAGATTCTGATTTTAACCTAGTTTCAAAAAACGTGAGCGAAATGCTACTATCTAGCAGTTTGGGCCTATAGGGCCAGAGGAAGTGGGCAAAAAAGGCCAAAACTACTATATTTATGACGTCACTCACAAAAATTCCAGAACCCAAAACCAAAAAATTTTTTTTCATTGCCGATTCGAAGACTTGTCAAGTATATTGAGGGTTGAACAGCTCTCTAGCGCCATGGGTGGAGGAGCTATGGACTTGCAAAGCACGTGGAAACTGCTGTGCTAAGCTGACACCACTGGCAGCTAAGGTTCTAACGACCGCGTGCACAGATTTGTTACGTTTGGACCTAGACTAATAACTTCTATCAGAAAATAAGTCTATAAAGTTTATTATGCATATTCAAACACTTACCTGAATAGCAACTCAAAAAACTTTACCTAACCTCTAGTCGCTTCCTAACACCTAAATACCACCCTCCCCAAACCACTCAACATTGAGTACTCGTAAACCTCGGGCAGGAGGAACCCAAGCGTGTCTTGAAATTCACATTTGACGAATTTTTCAAACTTTCCAATTGCATGGTTCGAGTCCGAAACCTAACAAATCTGTTGATATGGATGGTAGCGCAAAAACCCGTTTCATTGATCATAGAAACAAACAAATTTGAAGCGTTACAAATCTGTGCATTTGGGCGTTAGAATAAGGTGCATGAGTTCATCAAAACATTTTTAAGGATGTACCATAAAAAAAGGTTGAAGAGCGCTGGTCTAGCTGATATTACCGGTAGGTTGTTCCATTAGTGAACTTCTCCCTGTGTGTACTCAAAATAGGATCTGCTTCAAGAACAAATCTTCTGTCTATATCTTCGTATGTTTCATGAAGGAAGTTCCAGACAAATGGTGCTCTGGCCGGGAGCCAAGTTCGGAGCTTGGTTTTGCGTCGTCGACCGGTCACCTTCAAGGTGAGCAAGGTTTGGTTGTGGGGCAGTAGGTTTCCTGTGGACCATTCGTCAATCGTTTTGCTGGACGATTGCAGCTGCGGATGAAAAAGAGAGATATGTCAGCAAGAATGCAGGAGGTCCTGCTCAGGAAAACTTAAAAATCTATACAAGTCAGGAAACGAATTGTGTAGTGCAACCCCGAATTGATTACGCCTTCCTGGGACATGTGACATCCGTTACTTCCGGACCAAATCATTTTTGACTTCCCGACGTCCATTTTTAATCATTTTCACAACGCAACTGCATCTGCGCAGAGGAAGGTACATAGCATACAAATTTTATGCACTGTAGGGGAGATTAGGGACCAATAGCCATGCAGGACCCTTGGACCATGATGTCTTTCTCATAGATGACAAGTTGTTACGCTTCGTTAATCATGCGCAAAAATGCTTGACAGACGTCAACTTGTCATGTGTAATGCAGAGGATCTTGGTCCAGTCATTAAGCAGTTATAGTTTAAAATGCATTTTTATGGAGCAAAAGTAAATTTTGATAGGTCTGAACGTTTTGTAATATCCAAGGATAGAAAGCAGATTTCTGTCAGTTCTTTGGTTTGCAAGTAGAAGCAACATTTATGTCTGGAATGACATCAGATTTTTTTTTATTCAGCAAGTAACAATGTTTCAGTAGCAGCAGCATAAAAATGGCCGGATGAAGGACGTTTGGACCACTTTACATAAAGGACCTTTGGATCATGACCAAAGGTACTTTGTGTGATTGTCCATCTTATAATATTGCAAAAAGGTTTCTTTAATTGTCCATTCTTTACATTTCATTTTTTGTCTCGTGTGCTTAGCAGAAGTAGACCGGGTCCAAAGCACTTTCATTGGTATGACCACATTTAAAAAATGTAAGAATGTTAACGGAAGGTTTTTTAATGAAACCACTTTGAGAAAAGTCATTCAGATGTGTTGAAATATAGTAATAGCATTCGTGAGGCTGATCTTGATTGCAATATTCCTCAAACAACTCCTCAGAAATACTATAGGCTATAATCATTGACACTAAAACACAGAAACCTTGAATCTTAATATATCCAGAAAATCTATGGCCACAAAACAGACAAATGTTGTGTCTATGGTGTGTAGCTAATGGGATTAATTTGTTTTTCAACGGTTAACTATAATTAGGCCTAAGCGTTTTCTTCATAGATTTTCAATCCAGCAGAAAACCAAGCTTTGCCATCCTACATAGATTGCCGTATTTATTATATTGTGTGCCGTGGTTTATACATTATTTTCATCAATTCATGCGGCTTAGCCTACATTTCATTTCTTTACTTCATTGAAAGTACAGGCCTATAGATGACGCTCAGTTTTTTTTGCTGCGTTTTGTTGACCAAACTCTCTTCTTTCGCATTCTCTCTTTCTATCTATGTATCACATGCACACCCGTCACAAGAGGGATCATGGGCTAATAATTTTTGTCTAATGATAGTTTGTAATAAAAATGCAGGTATTCATGTAGGGTTAGGATAACGCTAAAAGTACAACAGTAGACGTGCTCTTTGCTGAGTAAAATCAGTGTTATAAAGAAAACTTGCATTTCATGTTCTTTATTGCAGAAATGCAAACTATCGTTTTTCGTTTTTATGGTAAATAAGCAAACATTTTATTTCCTTTCGTAAATAAACGAAAGTTTGATTGTCCTCTGTAATTATTGTCATGAAATTACGTGACAAAAAAACCTGATCCAAAGGTCCCTTAGCCATGGGCCATTGGTCCTTTAGGGTAGGAACGTTTGGGCCACTTTTCAACAATTTTTAAAGTGCAATCATTCCGATGTTATAATACATTTTGGTTATTTTTTGGTAGTAAAATAATGGGAATCCTTCGCACGTTTCGGAAACCAACTTTGAGCTACGTGCTACAAGCAGCAGGGATTGCATCAAACATAATGTAAACTTTGGCCCAAAGGTCCCTAATCTCCCCTTACACTCAAAAAGGGCTAGAATGGAGCTTTTGTTTGTGCGTAGAAAACATCATGCGTGTTTTAGATCCATTTTTTCTTCATATCAAGTCATGGTGTAGGAAGACTCTTCACGCATAAGGTCTCCGAGGTCATATTCGACCAGCAGGATTTATGATCACACTGAAATATTAAGGTGGTAACGTGCATAAAATTTGTTACACTTCAGGTTACCTTGGCTACTGCTGTATAGTATCCATATTTTCTATATGCAGGCTTTCAGGGGCATTTTTGCAAAATAACTTTGGCACCTTTGCACATGTTTCTGGAAAATAGGAAAGGTTTCTAATTTTTAAACACAACAGAAGTTTCTAATATTTTTCCAAGTACATAAAATCAACGAAAAAGCCAGGGTAGTGGACCACCCTGGATTCCTGAGCAGGGTATGTTGATGAGCGAGTTCACACATCTACAAAATTAATTGCGGATGCATTAAATCATATTTTTGTCACTTCGGCTCAGTCAAATTTTACTCTTATTTTCCATCTGAAACTATTGGTGCAAACATAAAAGAATATCTTCTACCACACCAAGTGATTTCTATATTATTATCACTAGGACAAGTGTTTATTGACCTAAAAACCAAAAAATTGACTTAAAAATTAAAAAAAAGTTGACTTTATTGACCTAACAAAATTTAGACTGAATGAATGATATTTATTTGGAATTTGTTGAGATTTAATAGTAAAACGAACATTTATACGAAAACACAAAAATTCTCAACGAAACTTGCGACACAAGTCTATGTGTCATTGCGAAATAAGTCCAAGTCTTGAGACATAATACTGCAAGCCAATCACAAGGTGGATGAATTAAAGTGTAAAATCACGAAATGTTGTACATTTTTGGCCTTGAAGTTGTTGTCCTTGCCCAAGGGTTATTTCAGCATGGAAAAGCTTTTCTCTACAGAAGCTGTTGTTGGCTGAGAATTTTGAAGTAAACTGTGAGCAGCCGGTGAAATATCTTATCTTTCCGTCTTGATTATCTTAGAAATGTCAATGTTTTGCGTTCTTTTTTTAATGTATCGGTTGATGTTGCAAGTGTGGTCTCTGAAGTCAAGTTCTTGGATTGCTTGCAGTGCTTCTTTGATGGTGCGTTTGGCGCTTTCCATCGATTCTATAAGCTTAATTAGACATTCATATTGGTCTTTAATTTTAAGAAGTTGACTAGCTAAACCAGTTGTTTGCAAGCTAACTTTTGCTTGAGTTACCAAAACAACAGACCCTTCAAAACTTTCCACAATCGCATTCACTTCAGGAAAATTCTTTGCATAATATGAAGCAGCATTTAACCAGCTTCCTCATCTTGTAAGAACAGGCTGAAGCGGGCAACCAATAGTAGCGAATTTGGCTTGTCTGGATTTGTTTTCAACTGTTACTAATTTGGCTTTTGCAATTAGCTGATCAACATCTTCACAGTGAGATCTGAACTTTCATAGCACAATTATGCAATAAATGTGATACGTATGTCACGTGAAACAGCTAGGGATACAGAGATTTTAGCAATGCACCTGCGGCCACCATATATTTTGCAGCATCAGACAATAACAAACAGAAAGAGTTTTTGTTGTTTCCGAGAGTTCTACCAGCATCGTGAACTGCTTGAGCAATGGTGTTGCTCTTTGGCGCACATGTTAGAGGATGACAGTCGTACAAGTCACTGACGTGGGGTGTTTCAAGGGTTCCAACTAGAATATTCAAATACTGTTTGCCAGACAGAGTGCTCTCATCAACAACCAAAAAAAATTGTTTGTTATGAACAACATTTCGTATCCGCTGTAATTCATCTGCACTTAATTGCAGCACAGTTCATCTACAAGTAGTGTCAGACGGCAAACTGTGACCAATGTCACAAAAGAGGTTTTGGATATGCTTATTGTTAAGTTTGTACAAAGGAATATCAACAGGCAAAATGCCTTGGTCACCTTTTCCACAAAATCGGTGTCACTGCTCTTTAAAAACGTTTGCGAAGTGTGGGGGATTAGTTGTTCAGATCTGCTCCCTAGCGCATTTTGGTGTTTGGACGTTTTTCGATGACTATCAATCTGACTTTGACTATTGCACCACAATCATTTGATTGCGTTAGGAATGGTAATCAGTACTAACGTGCAAAAATTGGCAGACATTGCAAAACAAATAATGTGTAAGCTTTATTAGGCATATCACAATTATCACTTTTTCTCACCAACACTAAAAAGAAATTTTGACTAAAAACTGATAATTATAAGAAATTGATTTTATTGCCCTATAAAAGGAATATGGAAAAAATGGACTTTTTATTGACCTATCAAATAAACAATATGAAACCTACTCTTTCAATCCAAAGTTCTTGCAGAAAAACACATCATTGAAGCTTACTATCAAAAATTGACTTTATTGAAAAAACTTGCCCTAATCATCACCAACCACTCCTGAGGAAATACGCTCAGTAACGGATAAGACTCCGAAAAGTTGTGCAGATACGATGATATTCCGGTGCGCGCTTTGAAATTGGTAACAGAGGTTACTGGCACCTCTTCTGTGAAATGTTATAAACGAATGCATATGCGACGGTGTCTTTCCTGACTATCTGAAAATCGCTAAAATATTCCCAATTTTTATGTCGGAAGATAGTGAAATTCCCTCAAACTCCAGTCCGACAGCAGTGCTAACATATCTGTCAAAAATCTTTGAAAAATGTGCTACATGCACGACTGAACGATTATTTTACCAAAAACAACTTGCTGAGTCAGCAACAATATGGTTTGTGCAATAAACATTCCACATCTCTGGCTATGACAGACTTGTATGAAAACCCTCTCCAAAACCTCGATAGAAACCTGTATCTTGTGCGATTGTCTTAGATCTATAATAAAAGACAAATCAAAACTTGACATTTGCTTTACCGAAAGCACGTTCAACCTGAGGCGCGAAAACAATGAAGCACAATGCAATAGAAATCTGGTCCAGAATTCCTTTATCATTAAAAGATATACGTGTTTCGCAGTTTTTTGGCGGAATATGAAAAGATGTATTACTTGGCTACGAGAAACGTATTTTGTGTTCTTTTCATTGTTATACATAAATGCGTTGCATTGATTTCACCATTTAACGCTGTTGCAATTGAAATAGTCAAATCATAAAGTATCGCTGTAATAACTCAGTTTAGTTTCTGGTGCGCTCACTAACATTGGTGATATCAAACACTTGCATGAACTAGTGGGATGTCTTTAGTCCCCAAGCGCAAAGCGAATAATATGCCTACCAAGCTGCAAATGGATTTCAATTCCCATGCATGACTCATGACAACGAGTGGGCTTTCTTTTCCGTAATGCAAGTTTAAACGCCTCGTTCTCAACCTGCTTAAATTCCGTGACATCATTGCAGTGCTGCACAAGTTATAACATTTAACACATTTCCTATCTAGCCTTCTCGAATATTTTTAGCCATCTGTGGACAAGAATTTGGTTTTGCTTTCGAAAATTTTTCGAAGTGGTCTTGTGTTTCTTTTGGGAGCTTATCTTGATATTTTGTGACGCCTTCCATTGTTTTTGTGAGTTAATTGGTTTGTGAAATGTTGCATATCTGTAATACCTGTCACAATTGTGATCAACATTTGACTTTTATGAAACGTGCCGTAAAACTGTGTCACAGTTGCTAATAGAGAGTGCTCTCTGATGTAGAAAACCTGCTGCAAAGCAACTTGTTTTTCGAGAACAAATACATTAAAATACGAATCTAACTCATCCATGCAACATTGCAATATTACCAAATCCGTGCCAACTCTCATCCTCAAATGACATAAGTAAAGCCAACTCTCATTCACAGTTTTTCGCATTCAGACGTTGCGGACTTCAATCCTCAACAACCTCTGAGAATATCCGAACCCAACTCTAACTTCGAAATATTACCCCGCCCCCACTTTATTTCTAGAACCATAAAAAGGTTTGTGAGGGAATAAATGAAAGGTGGTTTTGTATAGAGTAGGTCGATGTTTTCTTCGCTTGTGAGAATTCCAAAAACATTTTTTGTTTTTGATATGCACAATTGCACTTGACATCTGTGACAATCCATGGATATAGTGCATTCATTTTCATCATGTGCATCTCATAATTTTTTTGAGCACTTTACCAGATGCCAAACTGTAGCCTTGCAAGCAACTGTGACACACTGAACCCAAACAGTAAATTCCCTGTTCAATTAAATCAAAAGTAGATGGTACAGAGAATAACCAGTCACCAAAATACAGTAAGTGGGTTTTGCTTCAAATGATCCAGAATAGGTCTTACTTGAAAAAAGTTGTTGAAATTTTCATCTGCTGATGACAGTATGCATGAAATATTGAAATGACTGTACTTCTCTATTTTTGAAATCTACAGTACCGTATCTCGACTCATAAATTTGCACATATGTTTGGTACTAAGCTGAAAGGACAATTATAATCGTGCTGGAGGCAAATTCACAATGGACATATTCAAATGGCATATTCAAATTCTTTTTTTACCACCTGCACCTACGCTGGCAGGCCTAAGTGAATGGGCCTCGGAAGGATGTTTTCCAGGGGCCAACAGTGTATTTTTTCATGGCTAGCCAAAAAGATCCGTAGAGGGAAAGTTATGAAATTTGATTTTGCTTTCTCGAAACTAAGCAAACAAACTTTTTTTGCAAAAATTGTAATAAGTGCATGCCAGATTTCAAACTTCAGGTGGGGGCTTGTCACCCCCTGCTCCTGCCCCTCCGATGCCCATGCGCTAAACCAGCAAGTTTTTCAATAAATTTTGCAAGGGTGTAAGTTGTTGTTACCGCTTTATAACTTTATAACTACAATGGTCTTGTAGCGCCGCGACTGAGTTTGTACAATGTCTGCTTTCAGTCGACTCGGTTCGTTTTCGTGTTCTGGGTGCGTTCCCTGCAGCTCTTTCGCACACAGTGTGCCTGGTAAGAAGGCCGCAGTACCAATTTACAAGGTCTTGGTAAGACCGGGCCAAGACTCACGACCTATTGAACTCACGAGCCACCAGCACCGAAGCGGACGCACTTACCGCTAGACCACGAGCTGGTCCTTTTTTTTCAACACAATTTCCTCACATCCATTTGCACACCTTATACATTTGTTCTGCTTTGAAAATGACTAACAAAAAGAAAATGCACTAGCTTGGTTTTCTACAATGATCACGATAACGGAGCAATGGAAGGGCGACTCATGTGTTACGTTTGAATCAAACCAATGCACAGAACAGGACAATGTGCATGTTTACAAAACGTAGTGTTCATTTGATAGTTTTACCTGTTTTGCACGAAAAAAATTACCAACTCAATTCTTCGTGGTCCTCCAACCCACAACCGCCCTAGGCCAAACAACTCCACGAGCTATTCAGCAGAGATGAGCGGACTGTCATAGTTTGCGATCCAGATCCATTCCTGATTTTTAAACACTCAATCCAAGTCCAATCACAGTCCAAAATTTTTTTCAAATGTAAAGTCCAAAATATTTGAAATATGCAGCCTTGCGCAACAAAAATGCCTCATATCTTTTACATTAACTCAGTCCAAATCCTGTCAGGTTCCTAAATTTCGAAGTGATTTACAGTCTGGATCCAATCCAAAATCAACAAAATTCGTCATAGTCTGGATCCAGTCCAATCCAAGTCCAGTCCAATGCTAATCTCTGCCATTCGGTCATAATGCCTAATAGGCCTAACAGACCGTTTCACTGCCAAAAAAAACACAAGTTGCAGTGCTTCCACAAAGAAAAAAAAACTATCTGAGAAAAAACTATTTGAGCCCAACGTGACAAAGAAGCTATTTGAATAAAATTATTTTTGCCCAACATGACAAAGAAGCTATTTGAATAAAACTATTTTAGCCCAAAGGTGACAAAGCAAAGCCGGCAGGTATCCGCGACCAAAAATCCGTTTCAGTTCTATTTAAAGCATGTATTTCAGACATGGACGTCGGAAGGATTTTATCTAGCGAAGGGAAAGCAGTGGATTTTCCAGGGATGGCGAAAATTCTTTTTGCAGGGGGGCCCATAAGTGGCAAAATTTCATTTTATACACTCGAAACTAAGAAAACAAGCTTCTCTTGCTGAAAATTGTAATAGGAAAATATCATATTTCGCAATCCCTGGGGGCAGGACTCCCTACCTACCTTTCGAGGACCACGGTTTCAGATACTACAGATCTATCACTGTGACCATAGAGGGTATATGTGAAAACCGCAAATGTTCAATGTGACAACGTTAAACAATTTTCGTCTGGTGGCTTGACCTTGCCTGCAGGCCCGGATTTACAATGGGGCTAGCGGGGCTTAAGCCCGGAGCCTCCTGGCAAACGGGGCCCCGTATTCCTTCTAAAAAAATTTAAAATCCAGCTGAAATAGCTTGCATCCTTGTCGCACATGCTTTGTAAATGCCAATACCTAAACCCGGTTTTCAACTTGTCTGTAATCTCTATAAATCAGAGTATTGTATTTCGTAGGCTATACGTTTGTAGCGTGGTTAAGGGTGCTAAACATAGCATAAAATTACAATGAAAATTCTTACGTTGAGGGTTGAGGCCTCTTGTGTTCGTAGCTCACCTGCGCCTGCTCTCAGAAAGTGTTCAGACTGGAACGTGAGATTCGCTGAGGATATTTTCAGGTTTATAGTTAAGAACGCTAAACATTTTAAATGCTGCAAGGATGTTTTATCTTAATAAACGTTTCACCTTTATTTTTGAAACAATATGTTTAGAAACGTTTTATTCATTACGATGAAACCTGATAAAAATCACCACATTTTGAGCGAGTTTTAACTTTTCACAGCTTGTTATATATTAATACAAAGTGTGGATTGGAAGAAGTTAAAAT
>JGI24158J21664_10013667_pt1 | contig 10704 bp, 14 predicted proteins | sample Ectturendosymbi3_FD_21664 | JGI IMG/M metagenome (IMG submission 21664)
ATTTAAAAAATTATATATATAAAAATATAATTAAATAAATATTCTATATTATTGATATAGTATTGCATATATTTAACTAAAAAATACAAAAAAAGTATTGAATAATATTATAAAAAATTATTTTTTTTATGAATGAACAAACAAAAGTTAACTCAAAGTATATTATATATAAAGCAGAAGAACTTTTAGAATTATCAAATAATAGATATAAAATTACTATGCAAGTTGCTAATAGAGCCAAAAGAAGAAAATATGAGGATGTTGATATTGTAGATGATCCAATAAATAAATCTATTATTCGAGCTATTTTAGAAATGGTAGATGAAATTACAGAACCAGAAATTTTAAGTGATTAAAATAGTCAGATGAATATACTTTTAATATTTTTTAATAAAAAAAAGATACATGATTGTAATATAATAATAACAAAACCTTATATAAATATCATGAATTGATCATTTAAATAAATTTTATCTTTAATCTACTAATATAATTTAAGGGGATATATATGTTAGATGTATTTGCTAAAGTTGTAGCTCAAGCTGATGCTAGAGGAGAATTTTTAAGTAATAAACAAATAGAAGCTTTAGAAACAATTATATCAGAAGGCAATAAAAGATTAGATACTGTTAACAAAATTAATTCTAATGCTTCTTCTATTGTAACTAATTCTGCTAGAGCTTTATTTGCTGAACAACCTCAATTAGTACAACCAGGAGGTAATGCTTATACAAGTAGACGTATGGCAGCCTGTTTGAGAGATATGGAAATTGTTTTAAGATATGTAAGTTATGCTATGACGGCAGGCGATTCAAGTGTTTTAGATGATAGATGCTTAAACGGCTTAAGAGAAACTTATCAAGCTTTAGGTACTCCTGGTGCCTCTGTAGCAGTAGCTATACAAAAAATGAAGGAAGCATCAATAGCACTAGCAAATGATTTAAGTGGCGTACCATCAGGAGATTGCAGTTCATTGGTTGTAGAATTAAGTGCCTATTTTGATCGTGCTGCTGCGGCAGTTGTTTAAAAAAATTTGAATTATTACAATACAATATAATCAAATAAAATAAAATTTATAACAAAAATATAAATAAGGATTAACCTAATCAAATGAAAACACCTATTACAGAAGCAATTGCATCAGCAGATAGCCAAGGAAGATTTTTAAGTAATGCAGAACTGCAATCTATTAATGGACGATACCAAAGAGCTGCAGATAGCTTAGATGCAGCTAAAGCATTAACAGGCAATGCACAAAGGTTAATTACTGGCGCTGCTCAAGCTGTTTATGCAAAATTTCCATTCGTAACACAAATGCCAGGCCCAACTTATGCTTCTAGTGCTATTGGTAAAGCTAAATGTGCACGTGATATTGGTTATTATTTACGAATGACAACATATTGCCTAGTAGTTGGTGCTACTGGTCCAATGGATGAATATTTAGTAGCAGGTTTAGAAGAAATTAATCGTAGTTTTGAATTATCTCCAAGTTGGTATATAGAAGCTATTGAACATATAAAAAATAGTCATGGGTTATCTGGCCAAGCAGCTAATGAAGCTAATACATATCTTGATTATGCTATTAATGTTTTAAGCTAAATTTTGTAAAAATATATAAATTATTAATGTTTAAACAATAAAAATTAATTAATCATACTAGAAATATGATACAATTATTAGTATAAATTATTTCTAGTTTTTTTAATATAAATATTAAAATTAATAATATTAGTAAAAACAATTTCATAAAAATATTTATTTATTCCTATTACATTTATAATTAGTAAAAAACTTTTGTTTTTATGCATAATCAACCTATTTATCCTATTATATTAACAATCTTAGATGGCTGGGGATATTCAGATCAAATAAAAGGTAATGCAATTAAGTTAGCAAATACACCTACAATGGATAAAATATGGCAAAAATATCCTAATTCTTTATTAAGCGCATCAGGGACTAATGTTGGATTACCGAATAATCAAATGGGTAATTCAGAAGTTGGACATACTACAATAGGCGCTGGTAGAATTATAAATCAAGATTTAGTAAGAATTCAAAAATCAATAGAAACAAAAAAATTTTTTCATAATAAAACTATTCATAATATTTGTAAGCAAGTTAAAATAAGAAAATCTAAATTACATATTATAGGTTTATGTTCTAATGGAGGAGTTCATTCACATATAGAACACTTAAAAGCGATAATTGAAATAACAAAACAATATGAACAATCAGTATGCTTACATTTAATTACTGATGGTAGAGATACAGCTCCTGAAATGGCAAAAATTTTTATCAATGAAATAATACAAGAAATCGCTGAAAACAAGCACATAAATATATGTACAATCAGTGGACGTTATTATAGTATGGATAGAGATTGTAGATGGTCAAGAACAGAAAAAGCTTATACAGTATTAACAGAAGACAAGAATATAAGTGAAACAAATAACTGTATTGACATAATAGAAAGTTACTATAAAGAAAATATTTCAGATGAATTTATACCACCTACAAGAATAAAAAAAGGAAAAATTTCTCATAATGACGGTATATTATTTTTTAACTTTAGGCCTGATAGAATAAGACAACTATTACATTCATTAGCAAAAGATAATTTTAAAGGATTTCATATTAAAAATATAAAAAATTTAATTTTTACAACTTTTACAGATTACGATTCAACAATAAAAATTCCAATTGTCTTTCCATCAGAAAATCACATTAATTTTTTAGGTCAGATTATATCTAATTATGGCTTAAAACAACTAAGATTAGCTGAAACAGAAAAGTATGCACATGTAACTTATTTTTTTAATGGGGGTATTGAAGAACCATTTCCTGGTGAAGATAGAGAGCTTATTCCTAGTCCTAAGGTAGAAACATATGATTTACAACCAGAAATGTCAGCATATGAAGTAACAGAGAGCTTAACTAATGCTATTGATAAAGATATATATCAACTTATTATAGTCAACTATGCTAATCCAGATATGATAGGACATACTGGGGACTTAGATGCAACAATAAAATCTATAGAAGTAGTTGATAAATGTTTAAATGAAATACTAAAAAAAGTTAAAGAAAAAAATGGGACACTAATTATAACTGCAGATCATGGTAATGCAGATTATATGCTAGATGATAATGATAAACCATGTAAATCTCATAGCACTAATTTAGTTCCTTTCATACTAATTGAAAGTCATAAACCAATAATCAGTAAATTACAAAAATATGGATGTTTAGCTGATATAGCTCCAACTATTTTAGATATATTAAAAATTAATTTACCAAAAGAAATGAATGGTAAATCCTTAATTGAAAAAAATAATATAAAAACTTTAATTTAAATTATATAAAATAAAATGGAAAGCTATATTTATTCATTTTATAAATTTCATTCCATATTTATTTTATCGGAATATAAAATCACTAAACTTAAAAAAAAATTAAAATATATTATACCTATAGAATGGCAAATTATATTGATAAATGAAGGATCATTCACTCAAAATTTATGCTGCTTAACAGGTAAATATCCATCTATAAAAATTTATGAAAAATTCACTAATTTATCGAATAATAATTATAAAAATATTAGATGTATTTGGCTAGAGAATAGTATATATACTAAACTCTTATTTGCAAGATCAATATGGATATTAAATGATACAAATAACGCTAACATCAATATAAACAATTACTTACCATTAGGTAAATCAATAATTGAATCAAAAGTAGATATAAAAAAAAAGATACATGAAATATATTATGGACATTGTGAATATTTAGAAAAACAATTGAATTACAATAAACCTCTTTGGGGTAGAAAATATACTTTATATTATAATGAAAAATCATATATAAGAGTACAAGAATTTTTTTCCCCTTTTATTAATAAGTTATTTCATTAAAAACCAATAAGATAAGTTAATTATAACTTTATACTTAAATTATAACAAATGATACATTATGTTTAAATTTTTATCATCAAATCCTAAAATTAAATACCAAAAAATTATTCATCAAACAAACTTATTCTATAATAAGATAAAAAAATATGACAATATACAATTAAAAAATCAAACTAAAAAATTAAAAAATGCTTTAGATAATAATAATTTACAATTAAATGATTTGATACCAGAAGCTTTCGCAACAATGAAAGAAGCTATTAAACGCACAACTGGACTAATTTTATTTGATGTACAAATTATTGGTGCGATTATTTTACACCAAGGCAATATTGCTGAAATGAAAACAGGAGAGGGGAAAACAATAGTAGCAATGCTACCTGCTTATTTAAATTGTTTAGCAAACAAATATGTACATATAGTTACAGTAAATGACTATCTTGCTCATAGAGACTTTACACTAGCTAAAAAAGTTTTTAATATTCTAAACTTAAAAATTGGTTTAATTGTAAATTATACAGATTATAAAAAAAGAAAAGATGAATACAATTGTCATATTACATATATTACCAATAGTGAGCTAGGGTTTGATTACTTAAGAGATAATATGGCAATAGATAAAAAAGAAATAGTACAAAAAGGATTTGACTATGCAATAGTAGATGAGGTGGATTCAATATTAATAGATGAAGCAAGAACTCCATTAATTATATCTGGAACAACAAATATAAGTAGTAATAAGTATTTAGAGGCTAAAAAAGTAGCGAATACATTGGTAAATAAAATAGACTATGAAATAGATGAAAAATCCAGGAATGTAAGTTTAACAGAACAAGGTATTATCAATTGTGAAAATATATTAAATATAACAAATTTATATAATATCAATAATGAATGGCTTAAATATATAATAAATGCCATAAAAGCTAAAGAACTTTTTCTCATAGACAAAGAATATATTATAAAAAATAACCAAATTATAATAGTGGATGAGTTCACCGGTAGAATTATGGAAGGTCGAAGATGGAGTGATGGGCTACATCAGGCAATTGAAGCGAAAGAAAATTTAATAATTCAAGCTGAAAATAAAACATTAGCATCAATTACATATCAAAATTTATTCTTACTTTATAATAAATTGTCAGGAATGACTGGTACAGCAAAAACAGAAGAAACGGAATTATCCAAAATTTATAAACTATCGGTTATAGAAATACCAACTAATCAACAATGCCAAAGAAAAGATTTACCAGATTTAGTATATAAATCTGAATACTATAAATGGAAAGCTATTACAAATGAATGTTTTGATATGTATAAAATAGGTAGACCCGTTTTAATTGGTACAACAAGCATAGAAAAATCAGAATTATTAGCAAGTATGTTGGAATGTTTAAAAATTCCATATAATTTACTTAATGCAAAACCTAAAAACTTAGCACGTGAAGCAGAAATAATTGCACAAGCAGGAAAAAAGCATACTATTACTATATCAACTAATATGGCAGGACGTGGTACAGATATTATCTTAGGAGGTAATCCATATTTAATGTCAAAAGTTACATTAGCATCATATATAAATAATAAATATGAAATAAACAAACAAGATATTTATGATAAAAACTGCTACTATAATAACAAAAATATTAAGGATATTCTAAAAAAATTAAATATATCGATTAATAATAAAACAATAAAAAACACATATTCATATTTAGATAAAATTATTAATAATAATCATAATACAAAAGAAGATCAGCATGTCATAAATTTATATAATAATTTAGTTGATGAATACCAAAAAATATGTAATCAAGAAAAAAAGGATGTATTATTACTAGGAGGGCTATATGTAATAGGTACAGAAAGACATGAATCAAGGAGAATAGATAATCAGCTTAGAGGAAGATCTGGTAGACAAGGAGATAAAGGATCATCAAGATTTTTTCTTAGCTTACAAGATAACTTATTTAGAATATTTGGTGGAGAAAAAATAGAAAATATAATGAATACACTAAGTATAGAAGACCAAATACCTATAGAATCTATTATACTCAGTAAAAGCTTGAATTCAGCACAAAAAAAAGTAGAATCATATTTTTATGATATTAGAAAACAATTGTTTGAATATGATGAGGTAATTAGTAATCAGAGACTTGCCATATATACTGAAAGAAAAAAAATATTAGCATCAATATTTACGAGAGATTGCATAATAGAATATGGAGAAAGTACAATTGATGAAATGCTATACCTTTATAATCAAAAAAATGAAACTACAAAAAAACAAATACTTATACAAATATTAACTTTATTAAATGCTAAAATTGATTTTAATATAAATAAAATTATAAAAATGAACATAAACGAAATACATAATTTTTTATATGAACAATTTAGAACTACATATGATTTAAGAGAAAACTATTTAGAGCAATTAAAACCAGGATTAATTCGTAAATTAGAAAAATACTACTTACTTCAACAAATTGATCAAGCTTGGCAAGATCATCTTGAAAAAATGAGCTTATTAAAAGAATATATTGGTTGGAGAAGCTATGGACAACAAGATCCTTTATTAGAATATAAAAACGAGGCTTTTAATTTATTTATTAATATGGTTATATCTATAAGACAAACAGTAATATACTTAGTAATGAGATCTCGTTTAATAATTAATACTTAGATAATTATATAAAAGGTTGACATAAATGTAAAAATTGTTTACTGTAAATATAATTAGAATCCAAAGCCCCCATCGTCTAGAGGCCTAGGACATCTCCCTTTCACGGAGGTAACGGGGATTCGAATTCCCCTGGGGGTATAATTATAGATATATACTAAATATATTTATTATTACTAATACTAAATTTTATATTAGAACAAAAAGACTCTACATTTTTTATGTTCTCCATACTATCCTCATTATGAGATAATAGTTTAATAAATGCACTGCCAATCACAATACCATCAATATTCCAATGGGATACTTCATTAACTTGGTTTATATTAGAAATACCAAATCCTAACATAATTAACTTATTCGTTTTTGACTTAATATATTTAGCAAGCTTAATAATATCTTTATTAATGTTATCCCTAGTACCTGTAACACCAGTACTACTGACTAAATATAAACACCCTGGTGATTTAGATAAAATTTTAGTGATTCTATTAATTGAACTAGTAGGTGCAATAAATAAGACTAATTCTAAATTATGAATATTACATAAGTGAACTATATAATCGGTTTCTTCTATCGGTAAATCAGGAATAATTAGACCTTTAGCGCCTGAATATGCAATTTCAGTAATAAATTTATTAATACCTCTAACTAATATAGGATTATAATAAGTAAAAACAATAATAGGTGCTTTCAAGTTATTAGTAACTAATTGTAAAATATCTAATACTTGATCTATATATACTCCTTTATCAATAGCTACTTTAGAAGCATGTTGAATTATTGGACCATCTGCTAAGGCATCAGCATATGGTATACCTAATTCAATTATATCTGCTCCACTCTGATCTAAAGCATATAAAGTATTAATAGTCATATCGGTATCCGGAAAACCAGCCGTAATAAATGGTATTAATGCACAACTTGATTGTGTATTTTTTACACTTAGAATATTAGAAATGATATTCATAAAAATCAACAAAATAAAAATTTTATAATTTATATATTTATATTACGATATTTAAAAATTTAATTGGGTTGCCCGGGACTCGAACCCGGAACTAATCGGTTAAAAGCCGAGTACTCTACCATTGAGTTAGCAACCCTTATTTATACATTAATATTTAACATAATTATACAATAATAGCAAGATAAATTTATATTTTTATATGCAAGATTATATTGATCAAAGGTTAAAAAAAATAATCAAGAAAATCATACAGAACAATGAAGCTAAATCTTTATTAATTGCTATTTCTGGTGGACAAGATTCCATATGCTTAATAAAATTAATAGAAAAAATAAAAGAAGAAATTTTATACAATAAAATAGAATATATATATATAGATCACCAATGGAAAAAAAATAGTAGAATACAAATTGAACATATAATCAAATATTGTAAAAAACTGAAAATCAATTTATCCATATATCAGATAAAAAAAATAACACTATCAGAAAATATTGCTAGAAGGTATAGATATCATACTTTAATTAATCATGCAATAATATATAGATATAAAACTATTATAACTGCTCATACTAAAACAGACAAACTAGAAACTTTTATATATAACTTAATTAGAGGTACAGGAATTGAAGGTATAAAAGGTCTCAATTTATATAGAAAAGTAAATTCTAAGATTAGTATACTTAGACCATTAATTTATGAAAATAGATTAAAAATTAATTTTTTTTGTAGAAAATGGTTTTTACCTATTTGGTCAGACACTACAAATTATAATTATCATATAATTAGAAATAGAATTAGACATGAAATTTTTCCTTATATAAAAAAATATTTAAATAAAAATTTCGAAAAAAATATTATAAACTTTTTATATAATTTTCACTATGACAATGAATACATTAAACAACAGGCATTTAAAATATATCTTAAAATTAAGCATAATAAATATATTGCTATAAAAACTGACTGCATCAAAAAACAACATATTGCCTTACAAGTAAAAATATTACAATTATTTATATATCATAACTTTTATATAATAATAACAAAAAAACTACTTTTTAATCTAATAGTCAATGTGTACAATATAGATGACTGCAAATATATTTACTATAAAAATATAATATTTTGTATTAATGATCAATGGATATATATTAAAATAAAATATTAAATAATACAAATATATTTAATATTTTATTAGAAGAACAAGAAATAAATAGTATAATAAATATATATAAATTATAATAAAAAAATATAAAATTTAAAAGGATAAATAATGATTAACTGGCAAGTTATTGCTCAACTAGTATCACTTGGAATTATTGTATTTGTAGGACCTGCTGTAATTGTTTTATTATCTCTAAAAAAAAGCGATTTATAAAATCCTTTGTATAAAAAATTTACAACCTGATTAATAAATAAGCTAAATATTTAGAATATAAAAATATTTAACTTTATTTATTATAATATATAAAAAAATTATTTAGAATTTAGTAAAATATCTGCATCAATTGTTTGTTTATTACTCGCAAAATCATTGTCATCCAACAAAAAAAGCATACAATGACATTCTTTTCTTTCACGCATTGGAACACAAGGACAATTCCAATAAGCATTAGCTACTTCTTTTTTTTTATCATCATAATGCCTACATGGACATAAAGGAGCACCATATACATCTTTGTGTTTGGCTAAACCTTCAATAACTACAGCTGTTACACTAATATCCACACAAAAATAAGTGCCTGTCTTTTTTGCATACGCCTCAGAAAACTTACGCATAGCCTCAAAGTTTTCTGGTATATCTTTCGAAATAACATTACTCATAAATAAACTTTTAAAGAATCATAATATATATTTACATTATTTTAACATAAAAATACATATAGAATATCATTACAAAACCAAAATAAAAATTCTATTTATATAAAAAAATAATCAACAAAATATTAAAAATTTTTTTGTATTTATTAAAAGTATCATATAATTTATTATATAATATAATTTCAACTTTATTTTTTTATACTTATGACAGCATCATACTTACCGTCTATATTAGTACCTTTAACTGGGATTATTTTCCCTGCTTTAAGCATGGCTTTATTATTTTTATATATAGAAGAAGATAGTATATCATAAATTCTTAGTATGTATAAACCTAAAGTAAATTTTACATAAAAGGTTTATACAATTATCTTATAAATTAAATTTAATAAATCATAAAAAAAAATAAATATCTTTATAAACTATAAAGAAGAACCTATACCAGAATAAGATCCATAAATAAAAATTCCTAAAACTGTAATTACTGCTATTCCTCCAACAGTAGCAACCAGCCATAAAGGAACTCGTCCTGTATTTGTCATAATGATTTAAATCTCCAAAAAAACTTACTCTAATTTATAGTAATATAATAATATTATAAATATTATTATTATTACTATGTAATATAAAATATTAAAAAATTTATTTATTTGAATAAAAAAATTTAATTAAAAAAATAACTCGAAAATAATACAGCTAAAACAAAAATTAATAATAAACCCCAAAATAAAGAGGTACGATTTAATTCAACGGGTTCCTTATTAGGATTAGGACCACTCATAAAAATAATCTCCTATCTTTGAATAAATTGCATAGATGTAATAGCACCTAAAAAAAATACAGTTGGGATAGCTATTCCATGTATAGCTAACCATCTAAATGTAAAAATTGGATATGATATAGGCTGATTGGCACCTCTTTTAATCATAATAATAGATAAACTCCTTAATTAAATACCTTTTGTTAAATCTTCAAGTTCTTGCTTGGCACTAAAACGATCATTTACTAAAGGAACTTGTTGTCTATCTTGAGTAAAGTATTCATTCGGTCTTGGTGTTCCAAAAACATCATAAGCTAATCCTGTACTAACGAACAGCCAACCAGCTACAAATAAAGCAGGAATAGTTATACTATGTATAACCCAATAACGAATACTTGTAATAATATCAGAAAAAGGACGTTCACCTGTTGACCCTCCCGACATAAATTTTACCTCCTAAATAAAAATTCAAATAATATATATAATAATATTGTAATGTATATATTTTATATTTTATAATATAGTCAATATAATTATAATAAATAAA
>JGI24158J21664_10013668_pt1 | contig 10703 bp, 5 predicted proteins | sample Ectturendosymbi3_FD_21664 | JGI IMG/M metagenome (IMG submission 21664)
CCTAGTTTCCAGTAAAAACTTCAGCGAAATAGTACCACCTAACGGTTGGCGCCCAGGGCCAGGCAAAGTGGGCCAAGGTGGCCTAAAAGTCCTCCACCTATGACGTCACTCACAAAAATCCGCACCCCCCAAGGAAAAAAAATTTTTTTCGAGTGCAGACTCGAAGACTTGCCGTGTCTTTTGACGCTTGGACCACATCAGTATCTCAAACAGGAGCGGAGATATTCCCGCGCAAAGCCACGTGCATTTAGGCGATTTTTTTCTGAAAATCCCCGAAAGCAGCCGGACACCAGTGTTAATGAACAAAAATTCATCACTGATAAAAAAAATTCTAGACAAATTTTCACAAATGCCACAAAAATGCAAAGTATTGTTGCAGCTCGATTGATTAAAGGAGGTACTTTTGAAAAGTCTCAGACAGCATATTGGTTAATGCCAGTGAGCATTACATCCTTCAATAAAATACAAAATGAACTTAGAAATATTTCTGCATTTTTAAACGACTGACTGCAAGTTTAACAACACTTATACCTAAAGCATTCCATAACTACAAACTTACCTTTTCTTTGCAAAATAGCTCTTGACGGCGACCCAAATGTTGAAATGAAAGCAATCTTTTCAGTCAATATCCCATCCAGATTTCGACATGGAAATCCCATTATAAACTGAGATTTCTCTGATATCTGCAAAAATAACAATCACAAGTTTATTTAAAATATATTATCTATGAACACCTTCGGCGCCGGTGTACAATATATTCATACTTGCTATCTGGTCCACTTTTCTTGCGTCACTTTGCACACTTGTACACCATGACTTGCCAGCCAATTGCGCCAGAGAGCTCTAAAGTGGAATATCTTCAAGTCTAGATTTTTCAAAAGTTTGTTAAGTTTTGGATTTGTTTTTATTGTGGGTGACATCATTAATGGGGTAGGTTTAGGCCCTTTTGACTGAAATCACCAGGCCCTGGGCGACAACGTCAAGAGCCAAGTTTCTGACTAAAATTCTTAGTGATTGGCCATCCAGCAATACTGGTTGAAGGGTTATGGCCAAAAAGCTATTTTGTAAAATTTTGCACCATCCCCATGTGAAAGACATGAGTTAATCAAAAATATTTCAAAATGTTCCTCGACAGGCTTTCCAAATAAGAATTTGGGTTTCAGTTAACATACCAAAAATTTTCAACGAAACAGTCAGTAACAATTAAATCTACACATGGGGACAACTTGGAATGGCATGACAGGTGGCAAGTTGTTAATAATCTCTCACAAGGAGACAAGAAAGAGCCAATTTCAATTTCTTTTAGTAACTGTTTAAAATATTGTATGTGCAATAGCATATGCGGCTATGACTATCCTGCAAACAAATGTGCGCAAATCACAAAGAATGCAGAAAGTACTAAATAGTATAAATTTAGTAAAGAACAGCATCTGCCACTAGTTGTGGCACAGTAGTGGTTTCAACTTCCGCTCTAAACGAAATATATAATAGACCAGTGTTAAAAGGAGTGAGAAAAACAAAAGGAGAATAGGGGGGCTAAACAACACAAAGGGGGCAAAAACACTCAACCACTAATTGATCATTGAATGAACTTCCGTTAACAATCATTGAGTTAACTTCGACTGTGACTTTAATTCTCTCCAAGCAATAGAAATTGCTTGTTTATTCATAAGCAAGGTGATCTGCGATTGTACATGTCTCCCAATAATTTGAATCTTTGTGAAGGCCACCAAGCACATCTATCACACTGAACTGGGGAGTGGGGACCATGGTATGTATTGATTTCTTTAAACAAAATCCTTCAAAAATACTACCATGTGTTTGCTTTACCAGGAATGGGGGGCAACAACGATGTCTTGAGAGTGAAAAGGGGGCAATGTAACAAAAAAGTCTGAGAACACCGCAACAGATGTATTATCCCTGTGTGCCACAATTGGTTTTGTTAAAACCTTGTTAAACTTCACAATAATGCAAAGATATATAAAGCGCACCCTTTAAAAACCTTTAGACCATTACTGACTATTTTTTTAAATCCTCGAAAGACTCATTTACAGTACACTCGCGCTGAACCAATCAGCAACCCATGGCTCACTCAGGAGCAGGTGGGCTTTTGACATGGGAGGTCGGCCATGGACTAGGTCACCCTGCTGTTTTTGACGGCAAAGAAGGCCAGAGCTGTGTTTGCCGACTTCACAGCAGCCTACGACACTGTATGGCACCACGGCCTCACCTGCAAGCTGCTGCAATTGCTGCCTGATAGACGCATGAACCATGTGATCATAGAGATGGTTGGCAATCGCAGCTTTATCCTTGCCACCGGAGGCAGCAAAAAGAACAGTTTACGACGCCTCAATATTGGCGTTCCAGAGGGATCTGTCCTGGCATCCCTTCTCTTCAACATCTACATCTCTGACTTGCCAACCACCATCTCCAGAGGGTACGCATATGCTGACGATCTAGCAATCATGCACGCTGATGGAGATTGGCAGGCAGTGGAAGGGGTGCTGAGCAGGGGCATCGCAACTGTAGGTGAATATCCTCCAAACCTGGCAGCTACAGCTCAGCAATACAAAAACGTTGTCGGCAGCCTTCCACCTTAACAAGGAAGCTAGATGTGAGCTGAACTAAAAGTCCACTTCAACAATGAAACCCTTCCCTTCTGCCCCAAGCCAAAATACCTCAGAGTAACATTGAAAAGATCGCTCATGTATCGCCGACACCTTGAGTCACTTCGCAAGAAGCTGACATCAGGCATCGCCCTTCTGAGGCGGCTTGCTGGCTCCGGTTGGGGTGTTGGAGCTCAGCCACTTTAGCCCTGGTGCATTAAACTGAAGAGTACTGCACTTCCGTCTGATGTCGCAGTGCCCATACCCACCTCATCGATCTCGCCATCAATGACGCCTTGCGAATTAAGACTGGATGCCTGCATCCTCAACCAGCGGACAACCTTACAATACTCACGGGCATCCAACATGCTGAGCTTCGTCGCAATGGAGTCACACTGTCTCTAGTACGCCATGCCATGGAGCCTGGACATCTGCTCCACTCAGCGCTCACCCGTCCATCGAGTGCAGATGCACGGCGCCTCAAATTGAGACACCCATTTGTACCCGCTGCCAGTGTTCCCTCTAAGCCGGAAAAAACAGCACTTTCGGCACCTTTTTAGACGTCAGCCGACAATAATTTTGAAAATTGGCACTTGCATTTTTGGACGCAATTTGCTTCACTGGAGAAAATTTCACAAAACACAATTTAAATATTTTTTCAAAGATGAACAGGACATATTTCCACGATTGAAGCCGTTCACAGGTCAAAGCATAGAATGTTCACCCGCATTTTGGGAATTCTCCGATTGAAAAGTTTATAAAGAAGTTCTGGGTGCATTTTCCTGATTTTTGCGTCTCAAACAAAGCTGTTTGTCATGAAGTTCAGATGCATTTTATGAGTTATCCGCCTCCAAAGTTTACAAAAATATTTTGGTCGCTTTTTCACGATTTTTGTGTGCAAAACGAAGCTTTTTTGAGGTGAAGTTCAGACGCATTCTGGAAGTTCTCCGCTTGCAAGTTTTACAGAAGAAGTTATGGGCACAATTTCTCGATTTGTGCATCCAGAAATGAAGCTGTTTCCTGTGAAGTTCAGACGCATTTTGGAAGTTCTCTGCCTCCGAGTTTTACAGAAAAAGTTGTGGGCGCAATTCCACGATTTGTGTGTCCAAAAAAGAAGCGGTTTGCCGTGAAGTTCAGACGCATTTTGGAAGTTTTCGCCTTGCAAGCTTTATAAAAAAAGTTCTGGGCGCATTTTCACGATTTATGCGTCCAAAAATGAAGCTGTTGGCCGTGGAGTTCAGACGCATTTTGGAAGGCCTCTGCCTGCAAAAAAAGTTCTGGGCGCAATTCCACGATTTTTGCGTCCAAAGACGAAGCTGTTTGCCGTGAAATTCAGACGCATTTTGGAAGTTCTCTGCCTGCGAGTTTTACAGAAAACGTTCTGGGCCTAATTCCACGATTTTCGCGTCCAAAAGCGAAGCTGTTTACTGTGAACTCAGACGCATTCCTGGAAGTTCTCTGCCTTGCAAGCTTTGTGAAAAAAGTTCTTGGCGCAATTCCACGATTTGTGCGTACAAAAACGAAGTTGTTTGTTGTGACATTCAGACGCATTTATGAAGTTCTCTGCCAGCAAGTTTTGCAGAAAAAGTTCTGGGCGCAATTCCACGATTTGTGCGTCCAAAAACGAAGCTATTTGCTGTGATTTTCAGACGCATTTTGGAAGTTGTCTGCTTCCGAATTTTACAGAAAAAGTTGTGGGCGCAATTCCACGATTTGTGCGTCCAAAAACGAAGCTGTTTTCCGTCGAGTTCAGACGCATTTTGGAAGTTCTCTGCCTGCGAGTTTTACAGAAAACGTTCTGGGCGCAATTCCACGATTTTCATGTCCAAAAGCGAAACTGTTCACTGTGAACTCGGACGCATTTTGGAAGGTCTCCGCCTTGCAAGCTTTGTGAAAAAAGTCCTTGGCGCAATTCCACGATTTTTGCGTCCAAAAACGAAGTTGTTTGCCGTGGAGTTCAGACGCATTCTGGAAGTTCTCTGCCTGCGAGGTTTACAGAAAAAGTTCTGGGCGCAATTCCACGATTTTTGCGTCCAAAAACGAAGCTGTTTGACGTGAAATTCAGACGCATTTTGGAAGTTCTCTGCCTGCAAGGTTTACAGAAAAAGTTCTGGGCGCAATTCCACGATTTGTGCGTCCCAAAACGAAACTGCTTGCCGTGAAATTCAGACGCATTTTGGAAGTTCTCTGCCTGCGAGTTTTACAGAATAAGTTGTGGGCGCAATTCCGCAATTTTTGCGTCCAAAAACGAAGGTGTTTGTTGTGACATTCAGACGCATTTTTGAAGTTCTCTGCCTGCAAGTTTTGCAGAAAAAGTTCTGGGCGCAATTCCTCGATTTTTGTGTCAAAAAATGATGCGGCTTGTTGTGAAGTTCAGACGCATTTTGTAAGCGTGCCTCTTGCAAGATTGATAAAAAAAGTTGTGGGCGCATTTTCACGATTTACGTGTCGCGCAAAGAAACATTCTTGACTTCATTATTTTGTAAAAATGCTTTGGCCACGTTCTATAATTTGCACGCCCATAAATCTTTGCTGAGTTGTTCGTGCACATTGTGAAGTTCTTGACTTTCACATTTTATAAGAATGCTTTGAATCTGAACACATTTGGACTGTGAGTGCACCCACATATTGTGACGTGCGAGTGTGACTTTATGCGAAGCAATTTCAAGAAAGTCTTGGACTGGCACCTCAGACATGTTTTCTAATATCTGAACTTCGAAAGGATGAACAGAATTTGTAAAATTTGACCTGAAGTAAGATGCCTGACAAAATTAAGCTAAGTTGTTCATAGAGGCCTTTAACCTAACTTCTTGTGTTTTGAGTATAGTGCACCTAGTTTGAAGGATAGTAAAACTTGTTTTTTGTCCGGTTTATCACGACTGTTATCAAGTTCCAGGTTCAGCTCATGTTGCATCACGTGGCAGGTAAATGGCTGAGGCCACAAAGTTTGACAGTAAAATTTCACGACCATTTGTGATGCATCAAGTATGAAAGTAAACAAGCCTGCAAGTGGCAGGAAGAAGCAATGATCATTGATAATTATAATTAATATATCAGCTTGGCGAGATATAGGCCCGACGCACTTATTTCAAACAAACAGTTAACTGGCACATGCAGTAAATTCCTAATGATGTCAGTGCTTAGTGCTTGTTTGCGAAATTAGGCTGAAAAAACTACGTGCCCACCAAGTAAGTGTAAATAGTCGCAAGGCTGGGAGAAGAGGCCTCCATCAATCGATTTTGACATATCATATAAAACCAGTGTGTGCAGTTAAGACAAATATGCCTAAAATTTTAAGTGAGAAAATAGGCCAAAAAGGGTTGTGCAGAGTGCTTTTCTATATCTGGATATTGTTTTCGATCTGCGGTGGTGCTGTTGCTTTCTCAAATAAATCTTTCAGGCAGTGGACTGGACATAATAACTTAACTCATCCAACGTGGATGATTTGCAAGTGCGTTGTGGTTTAATGTAGGCGACGGTTTTTGGGGAGGGTGTAAACAAGATGTTTATTAATCGTTGGTGCCCCCACACCACAAGAAAAACAAACTGCAGCTTGCCCGATAGTCGACACCTGAAGTTAAATTTGTCATAGTTAAAAAATATGTTTTGGACACATTTTGTCATTTTTGTTTATCACAAAATTGCAAAACCTGTTAACTGTTGTCGTTACTTTCGGATATTTTACGAAAGGGCCTTATTTCTTGACTGTTCTGGTTTTCAAAAATGTTTTGAACATATTTCGCCGATCTTTGCACATTGTTGGATGCTGCAGCCTGCAGGCCTTATGTTTGGGCGCATTATAAGCTTTTATTCTGACTGAAATGTTTTTTTGAGGTATTTGGGCACTCATTAATGATCTCCGCCTATGACAAAAGGCTAATGAAATTCTGCACGGGCTCATTTTTATAAATCCATGACTGCTGCAGTATGCTATCTGCACACTTTTCACTGTCGGCGACCTCTGCCTTTTGTACATTTGGACTCATAAAAGGCAGGCTATATGAGAGTACATGCAGGCTATGTGATTTGTCAAAATGATATATTCAGTAACAGTTCTGTGGTCAGGCACATTCTTATTTTCACAGCTTTGATGTTGTAAAGTTATTACAACACCCTTTGTACAGTTAAACACAAGAGTTTATGATAGGCCTACAAAATTAGCTAAGTTTATGTCTGCAACATGCAGGGGATCCAAAATTGATTTCTTCGCAGTTCTAACAATTTTATGTAGTATTGAATGATCTAGGTCAGCGGTGGGCAGTTAGCAGCTCGCGGGCCATGGCCTGCCATAGCGCTTTCAGTAACCTGCGGAAGGAATTAGGGAAAAAAATTTAATCAGAAAATACCTCCCACTTAAAATAAATATCAGTGCTGAGGGTAACTTGAACTGAGACTTGCTTCTATTTCCATTAGAAGGTACGGCCCTCCGCTGAATGCGGCCTTCTCAAAGTGGCCCCCTAGTTAAAGCAATTGTCCACCCCTGATCTTGGTTATGCATGCAGCAAAACAACTATTTTACAAATCTTCAGAGAAGGTTTGTTTCAATACCGATTTAATTAGCTTCTACATATAAAGTTACTGTATATCTAATGTTTGACCATTACCTCTGCTGGCATTACTTAACATTATACAGGAACAGCGACGTGGCTGAATTGCAGTATAGCGTTTTGGTCAAAACAAAAACAATTCCTGCACATGGTGGATTGCGTTTGTGCTATGTTCAAAAACACATTGAACTTCACAACATTTATCAAGAGACATCGCACGTTGATGCTAGTTGTTTTCATAGAATCTTATAACAATTTTGATACAACCTAGAATTAAAGTATTTGTAAAAGAAGCCTTTTTTCTAACTTTTTAGATTCTATATCGCGCATGAGCGCTAAAAATCTAAGCCACCTGCAGATGTTTACCTTAAGCAAGGAAACAACGAAGGTTTGTTGGTGGTTGAGTCGCTGTCTAAATTTGACACACACTTTCAATTAATTTTTGGAATTTTTTACAACTTTGCATGCAGATGTAAAAATTATTTTAAGTACATGTGTAGGCGACTGGGCGTTAGCCGTTAATTACGTAGTAGTTGCTTTTATTCTCGTGGCATGGCTGGTGGGCTAGGAACGTTTGTTGCTTAGGATATTTCAGATATAGTGCTAAACAACACACTGTTAACTCAGTCATACTTGAGACAGTACGCTACAACCCATTTTCAGATTTCGGACACAGGATTTAACTGCTAGCCCGAAATCAATCTGGGAAAAAGAGACAAAGTAAAATTCCTTTGTTGTTTGAAAATCGCTTTTAAGCTCTTTTCCGGATATCTTTCAAATGATATTTTTGGAGGGGTCATCAGTACATATTTTGTGTACATACAGTAGCTGTATTACATTTGCTTTATTTGAGTTTTAGATGGGGGTTGTTAGGCTAGAATGGGTTGCTGTAATGGTCGCGGTACAAAAATGGTTGAAAACCACTGGTTCAGTGCGACAGTAAGCAATGCACAATAAAGACAAGAACAATCATTCAGGACCATACGTAGGGCAACCCCTGAGAGAAAAGGTTAACATTTGGCTAGGAAGTTTGCATGCAGCTTGCCTCTGTGATGACTCTTTGTTCGTTTATCAGAAAATCTTGCGTGTGTACAAGTTGGACAAAGCGAACACCATATTACATTTTTTTAGTCAGTCACGAACAATGGTTGATGAAAAGTATTTTCGTTGGAAATGGACGCATTTTAGGAAATCTACAAAGGACAACTAAGTTTCTTTTAATCTTGACGGCACTTTTTGGACACCAGCCGACTTACAAAAGTCTTAGAGGGAACACTGTCCGCCGCACAACATCTCATCAGTTTATATGACAACAGCAACATGCGTTCGGTGTAGTGGGCGGATCACCAATGGAATGCGGAGTGGGCGGACAACCCCACAAGACAGCATTTTCATCCCCGACACTGGCACCCACTCCCCCGGAATGGCCCTCCCAAGAATAGCCTGGGTCTGGCTTAACCAAACCAGTTCCCGCTCCTGCTTACACAAATGGAGTATGGCCTCATCTGTGAGTGTGGCGCAGAAGAACAAACCATCGACCTTCAATGTCTTATCCATCGACCTCCCAACGGACTGCATGGCCTGATGGTGCTGGACGATGAGACAATCGAATTGCTGCTCAACACCTGCCCTGAGATCATGTGTGGCAATGCAGTGGTTAGAAAAACTGGCTCAAAAGAAGGAGAATGAACAAAGAAACTGATTAACAATCAAACACAAATGTTTTGAAGAGATCTCTTCCTTCACCAAGAAGTAGACAGGATGTTTGCCACGTTTGTATGTGACGTACTAAGAGACAAGCTTTTCTTCTTGGATTAGTAATGCAGTTTACCATCTTTTCAATTTTTTCTGGAATAGATTCAACAAGTTTTTCTTTCTTGTTCAAGATAAACCAAATGTAACTTAATTCACTTCATCACATGCAGAACCAATGAAGCCAAATTAACAAACTTGGATAAAAAATGTTTGGCCATAACTGACAAATCACAAGTTTTTCTGCATTAAATGATAATGAGCAAGGATTAGTTGGATCAATCTATGCAGCATTTTGGATTTTGTTCTCCGGATATCACTTCGGGAATTAGTCAAACCGGGCAAAATCAAATATCTAACTTCTTTTGAATGTCCAACTTTTTTCAAACGCACAACTTGATCAAAATAAAATTTTGCTTTTTGAACATTGCATGCAGCAAAATATGCAATTTGCAATCTGCAAAATCCTCATCCTTTATCGTAGTCTGTTTTTTCATGCTGAAATATTATTATAATTTGTGAAAATGCTTACTGGTTCCACAGGAAGAGTTTCCATACACTGTGGTATATAACAATGCTCTTTCTCAACATCTGGGTCTGCAGTGTAACACCATGGACCATCAGGGTCAAAGTTTGGGTTCCTGAAATATCCACATTATTTCTATAACTAACAAACACATGATCAAGAAAAAACTGCTATCACAGAAATACAGCAGATGCAATCTGACATACACAATCTAAAAATAAACAGTACAATGAATCCAAAGAACAGGAGAACATATCTAAAGTATATGTAAAAGCTTTCAACGACATCTGTCATGCAGATGATAATTTACACATAATCAGGAAGAAAATATACAAGCATTGTTTTGCATTTGAACATTGAAACCATTGATTTGAGCCAATGAAAGATAAACTGTGGAGCTTACATTTGTACAAAGGCCTTAGTTTAAAATTCATTAAAATTGCAATGAGAGTTGAACAAATAGGTGAAAAACAAAAAAGAACTCATTAAGTTTCTAATTATCACCATCATTTCATGACAGCGTACATTATCACTGATGCAAAAACAGCAATACCTGCAAAAGTTGTGATCATCATCACCAACTGGTTTAAATTCAACAGTGTGTGGAGAACCAGTATTCCACTTCTGACATTTTAAGCCTGACATTGTTTCAGCAACCTACAGTAAATCATCAGCACTACCATGGTTTCACAAATCACAAGTAATACATGATTTCACAAGTGCTACATGATTTCACAAGCACTACAGGATTCCACTAAACTACACAAAATAAGCATCCTATTCAGTGTACAGTTCAGAAATCAACCTAATTTCCATCTCTGAACAGCTGAAAAGATAATACACAAACTCAACAAGCTAAAAAAAGTTATTCAATACTGAAAAACAATCTTTGATACACAGTTTTCGCAGAATGTTGCAAGAATCTCTTTATAAGCTGGTTATATTGTACACTTGTTCAAAAATGGAACAGTTCTCCACACGTTGAACCAATCACATTGTTTTGATAACCAAGCACTATTTAAAAAATTACAAACACTGTCTTTAGACTACAACCTTTATGGGTGTAAATAGTAAGAAAGAATGGGGTGATTTATTATGCATGTATGCAGCACATGACCGGACGTGTGGCCTAGTGGTTAGAGCGCTCGCTTCATGTCTGGTATGTCGTTGCTCGTGTGGTTCGAATCTCGGCCGGGTCGTGCCAAGACCTTAAAATTGGAACTTGCTTCAGTCTGGCCAAGCGCTCGGCATAATGACTGTAGCAGGGAAATT
>JGI24158J21664_10013672_pt1 | contig 10701 bp, 9 predicted proteins | sample Ectturendosymbi3_FD_21664 | JGI IMG/M metagenome (IMG submission 21664)
TAATAAATATTCATTGCTGAACATTTGTAGTTTTTGAAGGCCGGTCCCCGAAAAATATTCAGTTTTAAACCGGTCCGCATTACAAAAAAGGTTGCCGACCCCTGCTTTAGGCCAAGTGCGAGTGTTCCATGTGAATATGACATTGTTTTTCACGATAGCGAGCAGAACTACGGTACCTAAAATAGGAGTGGTGTCATAGCAGGTCCGTGCCTGGGGGGGCGCAGGGGGGCGGAACTTCTCTTGGAAAATTTTTCGCCCCCCTGGAAAAATGTGTTCGATATAGTTCAAAACTAGTGGACATGGTTTAAGGAATTTTGGCCCCTCTCAGAAAACCCTTCGCCCCCATTATTGCTCCAAGCTGGTTACGGGCCTGTGTCATAGCAAATGCCTTTTGTTTATTTTTTGTTTTTGAATTGTCGCTTCAGCAATAAATATCCTTTCCATGTGCACGTAACTTCACAAGATTGTCTGGAAACGTGATTGCCATGTAGCTACTGTATTATTAGGCTCTTGTCTTGGGACTTGATTGTCAGTGTAAAAAAACGTTCTACTTCCAAGCAGGTAGGCAATACCACGCTTCATAAATCGTTTTTTTTCTGATCATTGCTACGGATAGCCAAAACAGTGTCAAACAGTAGCGTGCGGCTTGCTTTAGTTAGGGTATATATATTAAATACTTTTTGCAGATATAAGAGATTGTTTGGGGCACCGACAATGTTCTTAGTTAGTCAGTTACTATGTATAGCTTGTGAAAAATGGAGACTGATCTTTTTAAATCTGCTTCAAAAATTTGAGAACTAATGATACAAGGCGCTTTTAAACTTTGGTGATTCGCTGAAGGATCGCATAGTTCGACCAACAAAAATAGAGACTTTCTTGGCCTACAAATGGCAATGACTTTTGTGTGATACCGAACGAGTATCACAGAGAACCTGGGGTATTTAAACAATTGAAAACCTTTTTGGCCCCGCCTATATGAATGTACATGCCCCCCAAAGCCTGGTCTGGATCCTCCACTGGTTGGAGGCCCTGTTCAGAGGATGCAAGCACTGCCAAATCGTCCGCAAAAAGCAATTGATTGATCCTGCAGCTTCCACCAGTGACACCCTCATCAACTTGACTGTAACTGTCTATCCAATTCGTGTCACCTTCGCATCCTTATAATCTAGGGTATGAGCAAACACAGTGAAATATAATTTACGTTGATTTCCAAGATTCATAATGACAATCAATGACGAAATTGATGGCGGGTTTGACTATGGTAAAAATTTTTGTACTTAAAAAAATATTGGGAGACAAACGTTGGACCAAGGTAAAAATAGGGAAGTGGCTTTTTTATACCGTACAATGGCCATTGCCACATACCGCCTCCTGCGAACAAAACCGTTAGACAAACTCATTATTTTTCTCCGATTTTCCGTTTGTTTGTCCAATATGGACCAACTGGGCTTAAATAATATAAAAGTTTCCCAGTAACTGAACAACAAATCGCATGTATAGTACCAAATGACCAAAAGAAGTATAGAAAAAAGCATTTACAACCAGTTTATTGATGTACATAATACATATTTGCCAACTCTGAGGATGGTGTATCCAGTTGCTGATGCTGTGTTGCTCAACCGTCGTAAAGTCACGTTCTCTCAAGCGTACAAAGAGGTAGGAGTTCGCAAAAAGAGAGCATAGTAGTATCTGCACCTCCACACAGCACCACCTTTGTGTCACAATCAGGGGCGTAACGAGGGGGGCAGTGGGGGAAATACCCGGGCGCCGAATCACTATGGGGACGCCGAATCACTATGGGGACGCCGAATCACTGCGGGGGGCGCCGAATGATTGCAGAGGGCGCCAAAAAGTCAAAAAATATCACGAGTATAATCTTCAACACAGTAAATTTCCTTCCGAAACACCTCAGGTTCGAACATGGGACGCAAAACTTGCTTCTTGTCCCTGGCGCCATCTAACCTCGTTACGCCACTGGTTACAATTCACAATTAAGCATAGCGCAACTTGTATATCCGTGTTCAGTGGCGATTCTATGGGGGAGCCTGGGTGGGCCATGCCCCTCCAGATTTTTTGCTTGGCCCCCTGTTTGCCCGCCCAGTTTTTTTCATAATTTCCCGTTCAAAATCGTTTGGTTGACATACACTAGAAAACTTTCGGCCAGCAATATTATAAACAATAATTTAGACATCCTCTAGCCTGCATTCAATATTTCCCAAATGCATGGTAAGTTATGTTGTTGTTTTTGACGGCTGGGTAATCAGAGTTGTTTATGACGACACTCATCAGTAGTTGCTCGGGTCCCGCGTGAAATTTAGTCAGACCGCGGTTGTGGTGTTGAAAAATTAATTTCGAAACTAAGAAACAGTCGCTTGGAAGATTAATTTTTCGTGCATTTCAGTGTATGAGATGTAACTGGAATATATTACTGTCACCAGATTGTTGCTTGTCCCAGTAGCAAAAGGTTTTTGAAAGCATTAAGAATTGGTTTCAGTTAATTTATCCGAATTAATCTTGGCTGCAGTATTGCGTTCTGCTGCCTTGTTCACAGCACATGACTTCGAAACATCTTACGTAAGTGGTTTGTGACTACACTTTTAAATCTACCCACACATATCCTGCGACCTTATAGAATTTCGTACGGGTTGTCTGTAATGATTCAGAAGCAATTCTTTCGCGTATTTCAGTTCTTTGCCCCGGAGGTCAAACATTTCTATGAGAAAAGCACTTGAATGAAATTCGCAACTCATATTCGTTCAGTGAAAATGATTCAAAACGTGGAATACCCTTGGCAAAGAATTTGCTTCGGAAGGAGTCGAAGCTGCCTATATCGCTCGAACAGTTTTTTTTCATTTATAGCTATAGCCTACTCAAAAACTGCGTTTGATTGTTATTGGTAGCTGTAACTCTTCCCGCCACGAGCCCTTTATGCGAGGGAAATTTTTCAAAAATGAAATTAGTGAAAACAATTCCCAGAAATTCCATGACCAGTGAAAGATTGCGTAACATTGATTGATCCACTTTCAGTTGAAAGGTACGAGCTGAAAAATAGATTTAGATGATTTCGTTGATGAATTGGACAGTCGACATGACAATCGCAGGAGTAAGTTACATTGAGGTGATGATGAGATAAATTCTAACGTAGGCTCTGCAAGCATCTGTAAGAATTGTCTGAGTCTATTTAGGTGTAGAGTTAGTTCGTTCAACGCAGGGTTGAAAAGTCAGCTTTTGAGGATCAGTCAGAAGAAAATTCAGTGTGAATATTAATATGAACGACATTGTTGGGAATATTCAGAAAAATAAGTTTTACGCCTGCTGTTACATCTTGCTATCAGGAGCACGCCCTATGCCGATGCACATCTATCTGAGGCGCTGCTTTGCTATTTTAGGTGCCACTGGTGCCGAAACCTCGCTGTTGTTAACTGCATACTGCATTGAATAAACCTCACCCTCTCCACGCTGCAGATGGACATTACACTTGTAATAGTAGTTGCATAACATTGTTGTGGTTACACCACAATCAAAAAATGCCCATAAGCTACCACAAAAACGGATTAGGCAGTAGTCGCCAATCCGTTTGCAGAGGCTTATTTTTATGTGTTTTGTAGTAAGGATAGTTTGACGAAAGGATATTTTGAAGTTGGTTATGAACAGCCAACTTGTCTCTGTATCAAGATGGAATTCTTTCATGAGAATCGTATTCACTTTCGTGGAGCTGTTTTCATTCATGTGGGGCAGGCGCAATTGTGCACGGAAATGGTGTTTTGTTTTACATGTATAGTACTGTGGAAGTTGCATGGTTAGCACAGAATATTCGACATAGTCAGTGCCGGATTATGGCAATGCGAGGCCTGTAGCATATTAAAAGCGCGGGGCCCCAAGTTAGAAATACACTTTTAAAGTTAACAAATGTTCAATCATAAATTTTATGGGCATCCATGTGAGTACCATTAGGCCTACTGAATTCTGAAAATATTGGTCCTAAATAGCAAATGGTGGACATTATGGGCATCTCTTTTTTACCAAAGACGTATATACGTATCGTTTCACCAAGAAGGAATACATTACTGTACAACTCACAAGTGCAGTACAGAGACAGTAATGAATGCTTCCAGACTCACCAAAATTTTTGATCATTGCTATATCTACAGGCAGTTTAGTCTCAATAGGTGTCGAAGTTGATTGTCAAAGGCAGCGAACTCACTGCTTAAAATGGTATTTTCAAGATTTTGCCATAGCGAATTTGTTTATGATACTGGTAGTTTCTATTTCACATAGATGTTCATGCTCTATACTCTTTAGAATCAGGCTGTTCAGCTTGTTTTGTCTAATGGTTCTCCTTTTTTCATTCTACCACCTTAATTTTAGAAAATGATTGTTCTCCACTACGGTTGGTCACTATGGGAGATAAATAAGTGCGCAAATCATTGCCCACATTTGTAAAAGATATATAATCGGGTGCGGATTTCAGGGCAGGCGAACGAGGCGGTCGCCCCGCACATTCTTTTTCAGAGATTCCGTGAGAACCCCCTTTTGCGAGTTTCGCACTTAGTTTTTGCATTGTTTTGTTAAATAGTTTATTAATCATTCTTGAACCACGTTTAATAAGCTCTGAAGCAAGTCATATGTTGTCAAAATAAAGCAAAATTTTTATGCAAATATGCCGAAAGGGGCCTCTCAACAATTTGAATGTATAGACAAAGAATATTTAAAACCAAATGACTTCAATCAATGTGCCATGTAAAATGCACTTTCACGCAGAAGCAAATTCCCAGGCAAAATGAAAAATTTACCTTGGTTTCAACGAATAAACTTTCTGTATAGCATATGTAAAATTTAGCGCCCCCTTTTGGAGAATTTTTCCTCGGGCATCTTAATTCTAACGTCCACCCTTGCATATCTTGAAGAACATATTTCACACAACGGACCTCGGGGGGCCCAAAAGCGCATTGCTACCATTGTTAAAGCGGCATGGACAATGGACATAGCAGTACATGTGTGTGATTGCATCTACAATGGCGTTCAGTTGTCTCCACGTGAATAAAAACGCTACTTCATATTTAACGATATTTATAAGCTTATGTTGGGTTTGATAAGGTAAATCACAGCAAGTTAAAATAGTCAAAACAACAAAAAATCACCATGCAAGTTAAACATTTATGTTGGCCCCCCTACTGTTTCCTTGGCCCCGCAGTGCCCCCCCCACTTTTTAAGTTCTAGAATCGCCACTATCCATGTTGCTGCATGTTTTATTACGGGTAAGCAGTTGTTTCAGTTTGTTACTTTTAACTTCGCCTGTTAATCTCAGCTACGCATGCATGTGCCACATTTTACAAAAAGTGTGTTATTACAACTAAAGAAACTTCCTTTGCTTGTGCTTCAAGCAGCGTAAATGTATTATGTTTTGTGAGACTAACCCCCTACAGGAAGTTACAGCGACGAACAAGGTCAAGCAAGCTGAACAACAAAATGCGTTTAACCGGCTAGGCGCCCGAAGTAGCCTACTGAAGGAAGCCGTCGTTTTAATAAACAACGTTGAGCTGCATGCTGCTGTTCTATCTTGTCAAGGTGCTGTCACCAAATAAATTCCAGGAAAAAAAGCGGTGCGCCCAGAATACGTGAAGGAAGAGCGTGCGACTGATAACAAACATGGAATAAATGCCTGCATCGTAAGCAAGGGATTGTTGTTAGCTCAGCTTTGCAGTGAAACTGCTGAGAAGAAACACGAAAACAACCAACCAAATGATCCTGTTTAACAACAAGAAGGTCATCTCATTCATTTATATCTTCTGGAACGAGAAAAACGATTCTTGACCCAGAAATGCGGAAAGTAACAGCATTGAAAACGCAGTTCAGATGCTAAGAACCGACGTGATTGTGAGACGATATCTTCTAGTCTAAAATGATTCATCCCCTGGAAACATACATAAACTCCGTAAACGATCTGAACACAGCTGACAATACAAAACTTCTAAGAAATCAAGGAAAGGTTTAGTGGTCAAAACGATGCAGACAATGAAGACCACGCTGAGATTTGAGTATAGGCTACACACTATTGCCAAATACGAGAACGGCAGTCCAACTTAGTTTATTAGGTGAAAAATAAAGAATCGTGCGACAGAAGCCGTCCTTCATATTCGAGCTGATGTTCTGTCGTGCCTGTGAAAATTAGCGAAGAAAATTGTAAGAACGATTTTTAACCTTGACCTAAGTTTCAAAAACAGTTCTTGCTGAGCCAAAAATCGCCTGTCTGTACGCTGTTGTGGTAAAACGAGAAGTTGATTACAGAGAAACATTTTGAAAGTTGCGTTGCAGTCTTTTTTGTGCTATCTCTTCAATTGTTTAGTTTTGTAGTGCTCCATTTAGTCGTTGCATTTCGAATTTGAATATCATTGGAAAGGGTTAAAGACAATTAACAATAGATGCAAATCAACGTTATAAAATGGTTATCCATAGAATGAAAGTTATACATATATGTCGCTTTATCCGAGACTGACGGAAGGTCATATACCTCTAATGTATACTTACGTAGAGACAGGGACGTAGCCAGGGAGCCGCGGGGGCAATTTCCCCTCCCAATCCCAAAAAGCGCACAAAAAATTTTTAGGTTAATCAAGCCTTTCAGTTATAAGCCAAGAAAGACTTCAGTGCAAATCAACGAAAAGCTTAAGAAACCTATCCTACTTCAGTTTTTAGTCGAAGCTGATCGAAACAATATGGTTTACTAATTGTCCAGGATCATTCCAACGTTGTGCATAGCGCAAGTGTTAGGGAATTCCTATCATAGCTGACCTTAAACCTGTGGTTGCTCCGTGTGGAAACACAAAGTTATATCAAACTGTTGGTTACGTGCCTGCTTACCAAACCTCCCATTTTAGCCGGGACAGTCTGTTTGAAGGCTTTGTCTCGGGCGTCCCGGTTAGTCAACCAAAAAGTCCCGGTTAGGCATTCAGTCAGCCAGCATAGCCCTCCACAGGGTCGTAAACTCAAATTGCTCCGAGGGCCACATGAAGACTTGTAGGGTAACCCGCGGGCCGCATTATGACGCTGAAGCAAAAATGGCGGTACCTGAACTTTCTAGAAACAGCTTTTACATCTTATTTCCTGCGAAAGGTATCATGAATTATACGCAAATCATTTATAGCCGTCTCTACGTTCGTATTACTCAATTTTAGCCATCTAAGGAACTTGTTCACTCGCTAGCTGAGCACTTTTAAACACCGATGAATAAACTAAATAACGTAAATGTTATTCATTTCATTCATTTTCATGCCTGCTTTTCCTCCAGGGAGGGTCGTTGGGGCAGCAGCCTTAGGAGTACTTGGAGTACCTCACGGTCAACAGCAATTTTCAGGTAGTTCTACTGGCTCCACACAAAGACGGGACCAAGCAAAGGCCAGAGATGTAGTTATTTCACCTGGTGCTGGACGATCTCTGGGCCATGGGTTTGGCCAGAAGGACTTGCCTCGCCAGGCTTTCATGGGATATTCTGGACGCATGGCCGAAGCAACGTAGCTATGATCTCTCAATTCGGAGAAGTGGTTTGACATTCAGGGCTCTGCGAATTTCACAGCTGCGTACTTTGTCGCGAAGTGTCACACCAGGGGCGTAACGAGGGAAGGCAAAGGGTCACAATGCCTGAGGCGCCAAAAAGTCCCAACAACGTCGCAAGTTTTTTCTTCAATACAGTACATTTACTCCCAAAAGACCTTTAAGTTCGAACATAAGGCGCAAAACTTGTTTCTTGCCTCGGGCGCCATATAACCGTGGTACGCCCCTGCGTCACACCGTGGAATCTTCGCAAAAATCCCATCTCTGCCGCTTGCACCTGATATAATATTCTTTCGGTCATTAGCCAAGATTCATCACCGTACAGGTAAGGATTGGAACAAAGACCGATTTAAAAGCTGATAGCTTTGCGGTGTTTGAAACCTACCGTTTTGTGACCATAGAGCTAACGCAGAACTGCGTTAGCTTTACCAATCCGTGTATCAATCTCCTCGCTCCACCTTCCGTCACTCGTAAATACTACCCCTAGGTACTTGAACTTCTTACCTGCTTATTTTTTCTGTTAGCCGCTTACCTCATGATATGATGTTAGAATGTCTTCATTTCTCTCCCACTGCTGGATCCTGTATGGCGATGTGTGAATGACGTTATAGTTGGGGCGCTGTTAAAGTGTTTTGCTCCTCTCAGTATTGATTATGTGTTAACACCTAGTCTGTAGTGCGCTAATCATTTTTGTGTGCTTGTGTTATTCGAATATCCTTGTGATATGGACCATGAGTCAGCGGCAAATTCATAGCCAGCGGCAAACATTAGCATTCATTTCCTACGTTCAACTGTGTTAAACATGTAGTTTGACGGTTCAATCACGAATGTGTGGATTCTTAACGTTTTCAGCAACGATTTCCCGTTAACTTGTTTGCGAGCTGAAAATCAGTCTTGCCAAGAGTCCGATCTGTGAATACTCCAAAGGTATTTCAAATTTCATCAACTATGCTAAGAACAAGCTTTAAAAACTGTTAAAATTTGCCAACTCATTGAAGGATAGTCTTTATATCTGCCTGCTTAAATCTGGATAGAACTTTTGTTCAGAAGAAACGCCAGACAAAAACGTATTTTATGGATGATGATTTAAAAAAGACTCATTAAATGTTTAAATTTTGAGAGTCAGTTGTTATTTCCCCCCTAGTGAAATTTTTGAGTAAAAATCAACGTTCTTGTGACTGACGAAGAAAACCTGAAAAATTTGGAACACAGGTACATCCCCTAACTTTCGCATTATTTGGATGTTGGTAATTAAGTTATAAATTTAGACATTTTCATTGTTGGTGAACGAAAGCATTGACCTCTGGCAAAACAAGCTGTTTCCAATAAAACTACGCACATGTCCAGGACATCATGTCAGACACAGTAAGCAATATGATGCTGAAGGGGTATTACAATATTTGGTTAGGAATATTGTAGGCCAGGGGTGCTCACACTTTTTCAGCATGCGAGCTACTTATAAAAATGAGCAAGTCAAAATGATCTACCTGCTACAAAAATGCAGAACATATATTTGTTAATAAATATATTGACAATTTTGAGAATTCTTTTTACAATGTATGTTGATGTATTGCATACCCACATGAGCCCATATTGTACAACATAATTAACTGTGTACATTTTTGTCATTACGTACCTTTACTCTGATGACTTGCACTGACTGGAATCAGCCAGGGTGTTAATGTCATGCGATCTACCCACAGTACTTTCGAGGTCGACTGGTCGATCGCGATCGACGTATTGAGCATCCCTGTTGCAGACTATGTGCAGGATTTTCGGATAAAACTGTGCACTTGCTTCGAAGTTGGGAGACAAGTACTGCCATGCAAACAACCAGGAAATGAAGTATTTTTAATCCAGATGAGCTCTGCACAAAATTGCCTGCTGAGATAAAGACACAGACTGGAGTCTGTATGGGTGATGTGCTCAGCAAAATTTTATTGATATTTTGGTGACCTTTCAAACCGGTAGATCCGCCACTCAGTAGAGTAACTGGAAGGGGGGCAAGGGGGCGAGCCGCTCCCCTGGTAAGATAAATGTAAAAACTGTGCCCCATTTAGGTGACATTTTGATATTTAATATTCTTTAGGTTGTTGCTTTTTTGCGTTTTTCCGGGTTTTCTTTTTTTAGCTAGTACAGACATCCACGAAATCCAGTGATTCACTATCATTTCTTAATTTTTTCCGAGTTTTGGCAAGTGGGCCGCCTACGGTGACCGATGGGCCCCCTTCAGCTAAGCTTTGCCCCCCGTGGTTCAAACCTCTAGTTATGCCACTGCCGCCACTGTGTTGATATATCTACGCAGGGCCGCAACCAGCGAAAAATTTCGGGAGGGGCAAAGTCAGTTTTGGCAACGATTATGACGTCATTGATGTACAGTCAACCATAATGCGATTTTTCTACTATGAACAGCTTACCAACATTGGTGGAGGAACCTTTTTCATAGTGGGGGGCCATGGGCGTCCGCAGGGGGGTGGGCATTTGCTCCCCCTAGTAATTGGCATACGAACGAAAATATCTAGAAAACCTGAAGTCAACAGTTTAATTCCGATATTACCTGAGTTAATTCTTGCAATGCCAGTTTATTTTCCGGTATGACACTCACACTGCACAAGAGCCAGCTTCACTGTTCTGGTATCATGCAGTGATGAGCTGCGTATGGTTCACTCATGTCCGCTCATTTGCTTGCAATAGGCAGGTTGCGAAACTTGGGAAAGAATTCCACTGTTCCACTATTGGCCTTTATTGTGTAGCAATAACTTGGTAACCAATTCTTCAAAGGTTCACTTCAAGTTGCGGCAATAGGTGTTTTGCCGCCTGTGACTGTTGAACGCAGGCATCTTGGCAAGTAATGCAGCGAGACAGTTACTGCTGATAGCAGTAAGCCAAATAGTTTTATATTGTGTGAAAAGATGCAAGGATGCCGGAAAGCAGGAAAGTGACACGGGCATTTCCCTCTGCTCTTTCAAAAGGGGGCGGAGGTGCATTTTTCATCACAGTATTGTGGGTAATTTCATGGTTTATCAAGATCGAATTGAAACAAATTTTGTTGCAGCTATTCGCGCAACAAGAAAATTCAGAATGGTTTTCAATCATTTCTGTTATTATTTTGAGGTCAATTTTGTTGCTGAACAGAAACAAAAATATCGG
>JGI24158J21664_10013673_pt1 | contig 10700 bp, 5 predicted proteins | sample Ectturendosymbi3_FD_21664 | JGI IMG/M metagenome (IMG submission 21664)
CAATCTACCTTCTGTGTGAATTGTAATAAAAGTGATATGTAAAACGTGGAGCTTCTCCGTGCCATTGGAAATTGCTTGGCGTGCCAAGTGCGGCACGCGTGCCGTAGGTTGCCGACCCCTGCTCTAGAATTTACATCTCCCAGCTAACTGCATGTGCATTTAGGTAAACACATTCTCGACTACCGGAAAAAAACAACGGGAACCTTGCGAATCAGCGAAAACATAACTTTTACAAACGATGACGTCATGCATTACGTCATAGGGGCCCTCCAGTAAAAATTGCCCCGGGCCCCCCTACCCTTTAATCCGGCTCTGCTACTAGTTGGTCTTTTAGCTTAGCCTTGATAACAGCGGGACCCAAATTTGCAGGCGCAGCAGCGATAGAAAACGATTTCTCGACTCCGACCGAGCAAAGAAAATACGAAAAACATATATCATCGCGAACTTGTAAACTCCTCGAGGCCAAAGCTCCAGCGGCAGAACTCACCAACACGTCGTCAGAAGCATCCTTCGCTTTAGATTTGCACACTTTGGCAAAGTGTCCTCGCTTATTGCAATTATGGCAAACAGCATTTACGGCAGGGCAAGAACGACGATTTGAGTGTAGTTTTCCGCCACAGAAAAAACATTTTCAAACTTTTCTCTTGTTAAAAGCAGATAACGAGCAGTCAGACTCAAACGGAACGTAAGGTGAAGGGTCCGATTTAGCTACAGTCATAACGGTCTCCCGACCCATCATCGCAGCTTGTTTCTGCGCACGGTCTAATATCCGCAAGTTCTACAGCTTGCACCAAATGCAATTCATCTTTTTCAAGAATCCTTTGGCGAATGAAAGGCGAGGAGAGGCCGTTTATAAAGGCGTCTCTCGTCAGCTCAGCCCGGTATTCATCTGCAGTAACAGCTCCGAAAGTGCATTCTTTAGCGGGAGCTTTCAACGTTTGCGCATACTCTGTAACGGACTCACCCGGTTGTTGGTGACGACTCACGAGAAGGTGCCGGGCATATGTTACACCATACAAAAGATAAACTAACGCTCCTTTTGATTGTTGCGTTTATGCCGTAAGATAGAAAAAAGGAAATGTGCCATTAAAATATATTACTCGCAAGCGTAGAATTGGGGTTTCATTAATCCGTATAGTTTTCTCAGTTTAGCTCTGTGACAGGAAAGTGACGCTTAAACAAACTAATTCAACCATTTCAATCGATCCGAAACAATCCAACCTCACAAGACCCTTTTTGCCCATCTGCTTGTTCTTGCGTGAGCACAGAAGTCATGCGGCGTCAATCGGTCGACGGCGCAGTTGGTGTGTATGTGTATGTCAAAACCTTTGCGCTTTCGTTCTTGTTGATGCTTTTGATGCACATGACATGAAAAACAAAGAGCGGCTGCGTGTATGTCAGTATTCTCATCGTTTGCGTCATTTCTCGAAGCACTTCCGCGTAAAGCTTGATCTCGGCACGTTTGCGCCTAACGTGCTCCTATAGACAAGAAATCATTGAATGGCAGTTCTTACTGATGCACGAGCCGAAATGTGGACATCGAGTTTCCTCCTCTTTAGTTTAATGTGTTCCGTTTATCATTCTCACATAGTTTGTTTGCTCAGTTGAAAAAAAGCTTTTAGTTAAATGTTAGCTAGGGTATTTACCTTGGAACTGACGGATTAGTGCAGGTTTTTTTAAGGTGTTTTAGAGACCCGATTCGGGTCCCTAGAATTGAAAATCGGGTGCCTAGAATCAGAGAAAATGATCATCGGTTTCCTAAAATCAGAGAAAATCGGGTCCCTAAAATCAGAGAAATCGGGTCCCTACAGGTGCATACTCGGTACCTAACATTTTCCTTAAAAAAAAACTTGGGATAGTGGTAATTTTTTTTTGTCAGAATACTTGACAAACGTCAACAACACATAAAAGCACGTTGTTTGAACAAGTGAAGTTCACCGGCCTGAGCTGTTATATATCTGGCAAGAAATTAATTAGAGCACTACTGCCGCAAGTTTTATCTTACTTTCGTTTTGCATAGATAAATTTGCACTGGGGTATGACATTTTTGCTGTTGCTGCTCTTATGTGATTAACGTGAATAAAAATACGAATAAAAGTGCCGACCTTGTGTGTGCGACAACACGTAAATAAAACAAAGAAGGCGATGAAAGATCAGACAGGCTGTGCTACCACGCGCTGACGCAACGTATTTTCAATGTGCCCTTACTCATGCCACGCTATTGTAGTGCTGCCCACACTCGGCTGTTAAGAGGAAATAGCAGCTAGCTACTGAACGCTATAATTTCCGTGTAGCAATCGGTTGGTACAACTTTGCAAGATTACTGAGATGGAGCTATTGGCCACCAGGAATGTTCCACCACCAAAAACGTTGAAAACTGCGTCTTTAACTGTATCTTGTGGTTAATCACAGCTCAAAACAGTTTCAGGAAGTTAAAAATAACACATTCTGAGCTGGAGTGGATTAAATTCAATATCAAATTAAGAAAATGCGTTTGGCTCGAATACAGCCACACGAAAGTGCATGCACAAACTGATGATTAATTATTATTCAAGAATAGTTCACAGTGCAAACTAAATTGAGAATGTTTGTCTTTGGAGAGTTGTTTCTGAATGAGGCACAGAGAGCTAAGAATACCAACTTAGTCGGCATGTCTGCCAGCTGCATTGTTAGCAAGAAAACAGCAAATCGAAACAAATGATACCTGATGAGTGATGACTAAATGCTGAAACGACATTTCCATGAGCCAATGGCAAAGCGCTGCAGCAAAAGGCAAAACAAAAGATTTCTAAAAAACGAACATAGCACACGTTTTGTGATAAAGCAATATCAGACAAAAGACGTCTTCAGGTTTGCCATTTAAATACAAGTCGGGAACATCGTTACAAACCTTGTGAAACTGAACTCCATTACTTAGGTCCAATGTACGTTGGATAATGTTGACCTACAGGGCAGAGGTTCTTCTGAAGTAAGTAATATGCTGGGTTGTTGCAAGTCTTGTTTGGTGTTTGTGAATTAAACTCATTTCGAAGAAGTATATTAGCCATAATGATTAATCATAGCTGGATGAACTCAAAAACGTTTATGAATTTAGCAAAATTTAAGCAGGTTGGCTGTGTCTAAAATTTATAGTTATATACTGCTTGAGCTCTGTGGGCAGAAATTTAAAGATTTACAGCATTATTGTGAAATCTGATCACAGGATGATAAAAGGTTTTGTTGGCTCTACCCACCACAGGTGAAAAATGGTTGAACTATACTGCAATAATGAAAGGCAAAAATAAACATATTGTAGGAATGGATCTTCTATGAAGTTTTTCAGTTCGCGTAATATTTCAGAAGCCGAAAGTTGTCCCAATTGGATTATCGATTTGGGGTTTCAAAATGATTTTATCAAGAGTCATGAAATCAAGGTCTTCTGTTAACTTTTCACTAATATTTAGATTAATATTTAGAGTGTTCATTCATGGGTTAGACAACAACGCGTTAAGACCTACCTTTTAAGCAAACTTACGAAAAAATTCTGTTGCTGGTTGATCAGACTCATTGTAATGTCATTGGCAATACTATCTGCTTACACAGTGCTTGAGAAGTTAAACGAAGTAAATACTGTGTATTAGAAGGTCTGAAGACTTAGTTTCGGTTTTCAGACTGGCTTCGAGACCCATTTCGTTGAGTCGTGGTCTCGATCTCGAGGGACCCAGCTCTTGCCTAGGCGTCGAAGGTGCAGGTCTCGGTCTTGCTTCTTTATCTTGAGACTTGGAATGTTTTATGTAGATATAAGTTTTTGCTGAAAATGTCGCTTAAAAAACGTTTGGAAAGGCGATTATTTGAATGTGAACCCCCCGAACCCCCCAGTAGCTTCCCACGTTACGTGTTAAGTTTAATTGGCAAAACTGGATAAAATTCGACAAACTGAAAACTCGAAAACGGTCAAAGTTGTTTATCTTTTCAGTCATTTGCGGATATTTTTAAAAACATCAATGCAACTAATCGATTCACGCCCAGTGTTACCATTTACTCGCCATCAATGCAGCATTCACTGCGAAAATTGCCGCTTCGCCCACGGCGCAAGCAAGCGGAGATGAGAGCCACAGACCCAGGGCGTAACGAGGGGAGCAAGGGGGGAATAATTCCCCGGGCGCCGAACCACTGCGGGGGCGCCGAAAAGTCCCAACAATGTCACAAGTACTTTCTTCACCTACAGTACACTTGCTTCCGAAAGACCTCAGGTTCGAACATGGGGGCGCCAAACTTGCTTCTCGTTACGGGCACCATCTACCCTCGTTGCGCCCCTGTACAGACCACCCCGGAAAGAGTATGAAACCGAGCATAAACGAAACTTAACTGAAGTGAACATGTACTTTGAGAGTACTGTACTTTGAGTGGAATCTATTTTACGTGCAGGCATGATTTGCAGACGTTATCTCGCTGATGAACTAGCAGGCGTTTGTGCACATGTGTTGAATCATTGGTTGAACTTTATTTACGTTGTGAATAATCTTTAGAGCCACGGTAGCTTGTTAAAAATACAGTATATGAAACAAGCCCTGACATTACAAAGGAAATTGTGTAAATTGTGTAGAGGCTCTGATTAACCACAGCGTCTCTGATTTCTCTGATTAACCCCAGCGATGATTGCAGTGCAAAGTATGCTCAGTAGCGTGTGCAATACGCAGGTGATGGCCAAGCTGCAGTTCCGGCAGAGATGGTACCTACTCAAAGATACAACCGTGCAAAAACTTTAGATACGAGAACTTAACCGTTTTAGTCTCGTAATTTTTAGTATGAGCCTAACTTCAGAACAACTGCACAAGTCTTGTATCTTTGTTATTTATACCTCATCCAGCGATTTTACTGAACAGTACGTGAGAACTGACACTCATTTACAAAGTTATCAATGCATTTAAACGTCATCTTGAACACCGAAACGCCACTGCAACTGCAATGCGCGTGTGCCAAACTTGTTGTCAAGCAAGAACTGCAGCGTGTTCGACCCATGAATGAGCAGACTTTTGCTTTTAAAACGACCCTGCCGTCGCTTTCTACAAAAAGCGAAAGTGGTTTGCCAAAAGTAAATATGGAGCGATCTGGTGCTGTTGATTTTTCAAGCTATCAGTTGGTTCAGGGTCGTTTCAAGAGCAAAAGTCTGCTCATTCATGCGTCGAACACGCTGCAGTTCTTGCTTGACAACTAGTTGGCACACGCGCACTGCAGTAGCGTTTCGCTGTTCACGAGGATTTCACCCCGTGCTCAAGATTTTATTTGGCCATGAACAATTAGTTAGCAGATCAGCAGATGCACCTTTCCTTTACATGTATTCCCACTTTCGTGAAGGCGACGTCAAACCCAGGTTTAACTGCAGCATAGAACTGAGGATCGAGTCCTCTTCTTAAGCTAGGTTGTACCTAAAAGCTCGATTTATAACTTGATCACAGGTGAACGTTTGAAAAAGTGCTGCAAGTGTTGGTGTGAGACATGATCGTCTTGTATAACAGTTTACATATGATGCGAGGTCATTCCTAAATTGTACGTATCAACATTTTGATTTCATTTTTGTATTTCCCAAAAAGAAAAAAATGTAGAAGAAAACTACAGGTACGGACGGTTGTCAGAATAGCACAGGAAGAAAAATTGGGAATAGTTAGCCGCAAACAGGTTTCCTTTCCATAATAATACAGCTATGCATTGTTTTTTTTTTGTTTTTTTTTTAATTGCGGTGTAGTGGATTGGCAAAAACATTTTATGTGGCACAAATTCCCAAGCGAAAATTTTAGTTAAAGTGGCAGGAATCTTAAACATTTTCTTTTTTTGTAATTTTTCAGTGGCAGCAAATCTTTGTTTTCTGTGTAACCTGGTGATACTGTACCAAGCTATCAGTTAGAACTTTTGGTTATGAAGGCGTTTAATGGTCGGGTCCTACAGCCTGAGTACTGAGTGGCCAAAGTTCTAGAGTACATCCCGTGACGTCCCCGCAACACGCTATAACTCACCATCAATTAACGTTTTTTCCTGTTAGCATTGCTTGCAGATGCAAGGACTGACGACGCGTCGTGTTACGTGAAATCGATTTCGTATTAAAAATTTGTGATAGATTCCTTGCTTGCTTCACCTGTCGAGTGAAGTTATTTGAATACAGTCATGTTCAAGTTTTATTCATCGCAACAAGATGATAGCAGAGCGAGTCGACTGATTTCGCGAAAGACTATAGTAATGGAGGTTTTAATTGTTGTATTTCACCATCGAGTGTCTCTCGCTGTTATCAGCAGCTAAGTGAAATCCGTAGCTCAAGTTACAACGATGAAACTACCATAACGTAGTCTCCCAAGTTCGTTCTAATGTTGGTAGAAATTCTGCACAAAAAAGTTTACCAACTGTTGCCAAAATGTTCAAATTTAGAGGGAGAGTTAAGCAAGAAAAACTTCAGAAGTGAATACATTTTTGACAAATTGTAGGAACGACGAATTGTAAGACAGCTAGATTTGGATTCTTCAACACTCTGATTGTAAAGTCATGTTCTTTTCTCATGAGGGTTTTGACATACTAAATCATTTAATCATAGATACCGTTACAATCTAAAAATATTTACCCTGCACGTTGGCTGCTTACACTGTTTGTAAATTAGTAATCTAAAGATAAATGCCAGGTCAAAATTTTTCGAAACCTTCAACACATCAACCCTACTGAAAATGCACGTGCGACAAAAATAAGCCCTGTTTGGAATTTATATCTTTCTTCCACCGCTCAACACCAAAGTGGCAGTTATCCCGGAGATGGTAGATTTCAGAGCCACGCTAGCTCCACCTAGAGATATTTCTATTCCATATTCGAAGTTACTTTCTTGTACGACTGCATCCATGCATGTTTAACCAAAGCAAATGGCAAAAAGCACGTGGTGTAAAAGAGAAGCACTGCCACAGTGGAAGTTCCCGTAGTAGCAACGTTCTGGTTGCCATGGTGATATGATGTTTGTGACTTCAAAAGGACGCGCACATTGCTTTGCTTGTTATGGTGCACTCACAGGGGTCAATAACTTATTTAAACAGAACAAATGTGTTTTCTTCCCAGTTTCTTCTAGTGCGCTCGCAGCTCGACTTTAGCAACCCGCTTTGTAAGGTGCACAAAGCCCTGTCGGGTATCGAATCAACCCCATCAGTAATCTGCAGCTTTTTCCGGCAACCTTGGCCTTTCAAATGTATAATGTCATCATCTTACGTCTGCTCGTCTAAGGTTTTGATTATAAGAACTTGGTGGCAAAGCATTCAATGGCCGTGCTGAATTCGGTGTTCGCACAATTTGTATTGTGTTCGTGCTCATCTGCCCACTTCGAATTGCTAATGCGTTATCATGTCTTCATTTTTTACGCATTATATAACAATTCCGTATGATATAGTATGATGATGAAAGATTGCAGCAATCTCTGACTCGTTTTGTCAGTGTTTTTGTTATTTTCTTCGCTTGCGTATGCACTGGCCCGTCCTCTGTGTTGCGTGGAGAGTAAATATTTTTGCATTTCTTCATACTACTAAGCCGTGTGATGTGAACCTCGAGTGTGAGATAAAAGAGTGATCAAACAATATATAGAGAGACTCCCTTTTGACACATACTTCGTTCCAATGACGACTGCATCGGACAGCGTCGTTCACTGTAGACTGTGATGAAGGAAATGAACTTGCATTAACTTGCGTAGTTGTCACCATTTTGCGATTTGCAGTTTTTTCCGACATTTTGCCATTCAGTCAGATCTGTCGACTGTCATAGACTTTTGGGATGCTTTCAAGCTGTACGGGGGGCTTAAGGGGAGACATTCGCTATTTTCTGCTCAATGATGTGTGTATCGCATAGGTTCCATTAATGATTGAGATATTTTGCACAGCAAGGAAAATAATGTTTGAAAGAGGATCTGAAATCTTTTAGATGGGTTAATAATTTGTTTAGGCCAAACTGAAATTTAGAGCTGTTTTTATTAAAACTTTAGCACCATTCAGGTCAAAACAGCGTCACACACAGACTAAGCACGCTGCCTAAGCAACTTGTAAAACAACCGCAACAATCTTTGGTTCAAACATCACACCTACTGGTAACATTTGAGGTTCTTTGAGAAACCATCCAAACCAACAACTTAAACTAGGCCTTCTTAGAAGCAGCGACGCAAAACTTCAGCTCTGCTCGAAGCAACCTGTGGCAAGCAAACGTTTACTAACACGCCACCTTCAGAATTTATGCAGAGATTATGAAAGCTGCTGACGTTATACCAGGTGGTCATTTTATATATTGCCGTGGAAAATAGAGATTACATTTCCATTTGGGAGGGCTTACCAGTCCCGTCGCCACGGGGGACTTTTGGGGGCTTAGCCCCCCCAAATAAAATTCAAAGTTCCCCCAAATTGAAACATGAAATACTATACATCAGTTGAGATTTTTGTCAATTTTTACAGTGTCAAGCCCCCCGAACAAACCCAAAGCCCCCCGCAGAAACGCAAAGCCTCCCTATTGAAAACCTTCTAGCGACGGTTCTAGGGCTTACCTTCCACAGCTCCCTCGTAGCGACGAATCTGTGCCCAGTGGCATTCTTGCTTACCTTACAGTGAGATTTCAGTGTTTGAATTCAAGCTTCCCCGAACCTGTTTGAATGCTTCATAAACAAATTATTCGGTACCACCCGCGTTTGCCGAAACACTGCGGGCAAACGTCCACTTGTCGTCTGTGACTCATGACTAACTCTGTGTCTGCTTGAAAGACAACGTGATGCACCTGCTGCAATAAATTCGAAGTTGTAGGAAAAACTGTTTTTTTCTGTATATGAAGAACCAGCCCGCCACTGCAGAATGGAAGACGCTCTTCGTGAAGCAGTAAAAAATATGAAAGGTATTTGTGCGTTATAGAGTCGTCGCTGAATCGTTGAATTTTTGGAGTTTTATAACGATTTGTTATATCAACGAAAAGTCCAAAAACATGAGGCATTATGATGTTTTTGCAGATGTTATTGAGTTCCTGGAAAAAATAAAACTGGATAAAAAGTTCCGAAAAGAAAAAGATGACTTGATAAAGGGTTTGAACAGCTCCGTTTCAAGGTAAGAATAGACTGAAACAGTTATCTTTTTCAATAGATTCTTTATCATATATTTCATTAGATGGTTCTTTCTTGTCATAGAAAACATTTTCCAATTAATTACAGGGTTTTATAAAACATTGATGGATTAATCATAGAAATGATTTTATCCATTCACCTTCGCACCGGTTTTTCCTCTGGAAAGGCTGACGAGGGCAGCAGTCTTAGGAAGATTCGAAATGCCTCACGTTTTTCAGCAATCCCTGATAGTTCTGCTGGCTCCTCACCAACACGGGACTAAGCAGGCAAGGTCGGAGATGTAATCACACCACTTGGTCCTTGATCAACCTTTGGGTCGTTTTCCTCTGGGTGTAGCCTGCAGAACGTTCCTCGCCAATCTTTCCTGGGACTTTCTGGTCACATGGCCGAATCAAGGTAGTGGGGATCTCTCGATGCGGAGAAGTGGTTTGACATTCAGGGCTCTGCGCTACCCCGGATGTAGGTGGTGGAGAGCCTAGGGCCCAGGCGTGGTGGGAGGACCCGTGTGCGGATACACGATTCTTAGGTACAGCAGAGGATGATTGATGAAGTCATTAATATTTCCACGGATCATTAATATTTATGACGTAATCTTGTGTCGTCACATATGTTAACTCAACTGTAACAAAACTTTGAAGCAACGAGATATTTGACAATGATTAGCGATTTGCGAAATCGTTGCAAATCCGGCCACCGGAAGCATCGTATCTTCTTTATCGAAAATTTGCTTGAAAAATGTTTTACAATTTTTTGAAAAAAAATTCTGGGTGATCCAACGTTTTCGTCATCTCTTCCAAATGCCAGTACACGCTCAACAATAACTTTTATGACAGAAACCAAGCGTTGCAGGCAGAATCGAATTCCAATATTGTTCGCATTGACTAACCTGAGTGGCTAGCTCCGTACCATTTCTTTCAAATGATTTACATCTGCGACTAAACGTAACCATGGCATCGATATATTCCATTGATTGTTCGTGGTTCCTCAGGCGCTCAAAAGCGTGCTTCCAGTCGCAGAATCCCATTCCCACCAGTGCTTCCAACTGGCAAATTTTAATGCCAAATTTTGAAAGTTTGCATTGTGGGGATGTAGTTGATGCTTTGGCCCGTAGCAACTACATTTTAAATTTAGAACCCAAGTTTAATTTACTATAACTTTGAATCAAGCATATAGTAACGCAGCAAGCCGAAAGGAAAAGAAGCAAAACGATTTAAAACTAAACACGCGAGTTAGTAAATTGGACGGGCAGCGCACACCAGATCGACAAACGCGTTCTGCTGTGAACACGCGAAGAAACGTACGGTTGCGCTCAGCTGCATTCCAGCAAGCCATGCAAAAATGCGACGACCAATCATTACCCGTCACCGCGATCATAGGTGGCGGAACCGTGGGGGGCCGCATGGGCCTAGGCCCACCCACTTTTGTTTCTGGGGGTCCTGGCCCCCCGCGTTTTTGGCTAAATATCGTAACACAATTGGTATTGGGTCCAGTGATAAAGTAAATCGTTTAATGAAAAAAACGCTGCAGAATTTTGATACAATTGTCGATATTATTTCTAACATATTGTAATTTGGCAGGATTTCGTAATTGTTTGGTAGAATACACCGTG
>JGI24158J21664_10013674_pt1 | contig 10699 bp, 6 predicted proteins | sample Ectturendosymbi3_FD_21664 | JGI IMG/M metagenome (IMG submission 21664)
TCGGGTCCCTAGAATCAGAGAAATCGGGTCCCTGCAGATCCATACTGGTGTTGCAGTTGACTGCATCGCCTTCAACTACTGAGGCAAGCACAAGCGAAAGATCGCAATTCGGGGCAATAACTAACAGGAAAGCAACCAGCAGCATTAGAGATCCATCACTGACTTCAGTCTACTACTACTAGGTTGCACTATCATTATATAGGGATAAGTAAACTACGATAATTCGCTTGTGGTGACTATTACAGTGACTTGTTACTCATGAGCACCATTTAGCGGTGACCATTTATTTACATGTAGCGCCATCTTCTGGCCGCCACACTGGGTGACTAACATTTTCCTTAAAAAAAACCTGGTGCTATAGCGATAGATAAGCTATTCACACCTATGTTTTCTAGTTAGTCGTTGAAAAACATTGTTCACAAAACATTTTATGCACTTCTTTTTACAGTGTAAAAAACTTTTGATGCTACTGAAAAACATTTTGATTTTCATGCAGTTATAATTGTTTGTTCTATATGAGCAAAGATTTGTCTACAACAATGCCTAAGGGATTAAACATTACATACCCAGAAATGCAAGTGTTCACCCGCACCAAGTCAACCATTATGTCAGGATCTTTAATACCTTGTTTAGAAACAATTTCTATTCCTTTTCACAAATGCATCTTTGTCTATTTTTTTTCATCCGAACACTTCAAATGTCTGATGCTTTGTACGAATCTTCATTTTTCGTCAATTATTTAAAGCTACTCTGTAAAGATGACCAACTAAAGTAGTTTTTGGTGTGTTGTTTCGGTGTATGCGTCTCATCAGTTTCGCCTCTGTGGAGCAAACAAAACCTTCCGTGTGCTTCGTGACACCTCATGTCATGATATTTGTATTTTCCTGTGATTCCTCCATCACCTCCGACATGTAGACGATGTATGCAGGGGCGGATCCACGGGGGGTGGGGGCGATCGCTCCCCCTAAAACCTACGAAAGTAACTTTTGTCTTCATGATTTTGTACAATTCGGAAAACAACATTGGCGACATAAGGCCATTTTGCCGTGCATTGTTTTGTCACAGCAGTGCAGTGAAGCATACTTCATTTATCACTCTTACAGTAGTGAACCCATAATGAGACTTGACTGCCAAATATTATTGAAGTCACCCCCCTTAAACTTACTGGCTGGATCCGCCACTAGATGTATGTAATCCAAACATGCAAACGTGAATATATACAACTAGAAAATACCAACCGTCAAATCTTGCTTCAAATTCAGTGAAAACAAATGGCTATCAGCGTCATGCTAAACGTCTGGCAAAACATTTGAATCCATGCTCAAAACAATTTACATACTTTCGTGCGCTGCTGTGCACCCCCATCCGATTTCTTTTTTTCTGTTAGCCGTTTACCTCAAAACCTAATATTAGAAAGTCTTCATTCTTCTCCCACTGCCAGATCCTTGGGTGACGATGAGTGAATGAAGTTGTAGTTAGGACGCGGTTCAAGTTCTTTGCTCCTCTCTGTGTTGATTGTGTTTATCAACTAACACCTACTCTGTAATGCACTATGACTAACCACTTTTGTGCTCTTGTGTTATTCGATTGCCCTTGTGATATGGACCATGAGTCTTCGGCAAATACATAAATAAAATGCAGCTAAATTGCTTTTGTTTGTTTGCACTTTATTTTATCCATGCTTGCTTTTCAAATTGTTTTGTTGTTTTTCAAATACCTTTTCTCAAAATGTTGTTTATCAAAAAACTTTTTGAAAAAAAAATGAAACAAGTTTTTCTAATTTCTATCTGCTGCAACGTTCAAATTAAATTGGAGTTTAACTTTCTTATTTCCATTTCAAGATTTAGGTTAGGTTTTTCATAAACTTGAGCTGACTTGAGCTCACTTTGTTGTCATATTTTTAAGCAGGATTTATGATAACTTTGATTTCAAAATGTTTTGTACAGAAGCTATAAACAATTTTGTCCAGCATTTTGTTGGTTAGTTGACTTTACATTGTTTTCATGCATTTTAGTATTTTTTGTCAGTTTTGACCGTGGAGACTTGCTGATATGAAGTCCGAAGAACCGAATAATCCTATAGTTCTGAAAACAGTGCACGGTAAGCAGATTCCTCAGAAGCTCCAACAGCAAACCTATAGAGCCCTCAATTCTCTGTGATTAATCGATTTCAATATTAATGCCGCTTTTTCACAAGGCGGAAGATTGTCATGTTCAAACGGATAAAGAAAGATTGCTCTTTCTACATATCTTGGAGAATAAAGGGTATTATTCAACAATCTAACAGCAACCACACGCCTATTAAATGGCCGCGTTCAATGTACAGCGAGGATTTTTGTAAAAACTGGGTGGTATAGAAGGAATTTTGTTTTCAAGGACCGTTGAAATAAGCGAAACATATAGCAGTGATTGTTGCGGACCATGTTTGTTGGGAAAAGAATTTGGATTATCCGTAATACAGATGCCAACCTGTCCAATCAGTTTCCTGCCAACTATAAATCATGTTAACCGTACCATTGTTGCATGCAGCACTAAGTACAAACAACTACAGTAATTACTGTAATTACTTTCCTCCAGTAGCATTTTTCGAACATTTGAACGAAGCTACTTGGCAAAAAGCTTCACCACTTTGTTACCTCGCAAGAGAACACATGTTGCAAATTCAGAGATTACCAGCGACGCAACTGACGGGTAGGCAGGGGTGCGAACCGCTCCCCTGGCAAGCTAAATGTAAAAACCGGGCCCCCACTTAGCTTATATTTCGGTATTTAATGCTTTATTTTTCAACAGGTTGTTATGTTTTGCGATTCTCGTAGTGTTTTCGGATTTTTGAACAGACGTCCACATCCGGATTCACCATAATTTCTGAACTTGTCTCCGAGTGTTGGCTACTGGGCCCCCTTCAACTAAGTTTTCCCCCCTTGGTTCCAATCTCTAGTTGCGCCACTGAGGTTTACAATAATCTCCCCAATGTCGACTTGTCGCCTGCTCTCGGATGTGAGCTGGTTTTGCAAATGCCAATGGTGTTCTCCTATATCGAATTATTCCAACTCACCGTAAACTACGATGGATTTTTGTCGCTACACAAACTGCGTAAGTGAAGTCCCTTGTCATCGTCTGCCGCTCCAGTCACACTCAAATCTATTCCATCATCGGTAAAACGCGAAGTAAACGGCAGTGGTGAAGTGGCTGCGAAAATTCTTTACCCCGTCACACCAACTTCAACTGCATTAATAACAGCACTTATCGAGAGGCGAACATGATATGCGGATAAAATCACGATCGATTATCCGAAAATATGACATTTAGTTGCAAAAGAAATAGCTGAAGTCAAGCCCGTAACCAGCTTGGGACACCAGGGGGGCGAATAGTTTTCTCAGAGGGGACCAAATTTTTTAAATTATGCCCAATAATTTTAAAGTATGTCCAAAATATTTTTCCAAGGGGGTGAACAATTTTGTAGGGGTGGCTTTGCCCCTACGGGCCTGGCTGAAGTGGATCCAAATAGTAATTTTTCAACCGGAACAATAAATAATTTGTAACGTTTCGTCGTTTTCTTCAGAGCTACTTCCCACTTCTAATCATAAAAGCACTGAACTTGATAGTAAGTTCAGCAAGTCTTTCCTGATCTTTCGTACTGATAACCATACAGTTTAAACCTTAACTTAATGTTATGGTAGAAAGTCACAGTAACCGCGTGTACTTTTTCCCTGTCTTTGAAGAAATGGATGACGAGAATTTTTGGATATGGAACGGAAGTGAAAAGCACCGGTCTTTTGTGCGTATTACACCGTTCACCAACTTGAACGCCAAGAATGCGACTGCTGGCTGCTATTTGCCTATACCTTTTCGTTCAAAATTGCTATTATGTTGTTTGCAGATAATCGCGTCTATGGAGACAACTGAGTAGTGCTGTGTGAAGAAGTTTTCCAATGCGGCAAACCGTTCTCACCGAAAGTATTTTGGGAAGGGGCCTCAAGAGTATAACGAATGATTGTTCAGGGGTGTACGCAGAAAATTTCCGAGGGGGCAAAGTTTCGTCACAGTCGTGTGACGTCACAAATCAACTTTAGGGGAAGTGCCGAAGGCACGACCATTCTAGGGGGTCCGGGGGCATGTCCCCGAAAAAATTTGGCAAAATTACACCTAAAAATACGCATTTTTGTGCATTCTGGAAGCAAGTTTTAGTATAATGCTTTTACGAGACTTATTAGCCGGTGCGACAGAAAACCGAACTTTTGTTGTCTGAGGCTCATGAAATAAACCTATGTGCCTGCTTGGACGTTATAAGTTTTAGACATGTACCACTTATCGAAGACGCTTACTGAAGTTTGTGGGCTCATATCTCACGCCAGCCGAAGCTTTTTTCTGATGTTCATTGTTACCTGTGTTAAGTTACTTAACAGCCACGTGTGAAGCAATTTTGTCAGTGAAAGAATGTAATCGTAAAATGAAAATCAAGCAGAGGAAACGTACAGTAGTCATGAAAAAATTGGCGTAGTGCGTATATCAGTGACCAGAAAACAAAATCAGTTTATTTTAAATTGAGCCCCTCGCCCACCTTAGTTACGCCACTGATGAATAGCCTACTGTTTAAATATTTTTTATTTTTAGGGTCTGAGGGGGTGTCATTGCACAGTTCCCCCTCCGTACGCTAGTGGATGCATTATTGCGCAATACTGTACAGTGGCTCTATTATTCACTCGAGATAAAGCCCAATGACAGACACCCTCTAACAAGTATTTCATTTAATAACAGTTGAATAAAACGAATGAGTCGCGATTTTAGCAAATTCACGGGTTTATGCACTAAGAAAGTATTTCCAGGTTGTGGTGCAATTACGCTTCGTGTGCGTGCTCTTGTAATAATTACAACCAACCCCGTAACCATCTTGGGATAACAGGGGGTGGCAAAGAGTTTTCTGAGCCCAAATTTTTTAAACTATGTCCAACACATGTTTCTAGGGGGGCGAAAGAATTTTTATGGGGGCTTCGCCACCCCTGGTTACGGGCCTGATTAGAACGTGCGTGCGTTCCAGCACTGAGCATGCTGTTGGCTCACCTCGACTGTGCATTCTCTGTGATGCCCGTTTATTTTCTGGAGCTGGAAGTTCGCGTAATGGCCGAAGCCTTTCTAGGTCTGGACTGACAATCCCGTTCCCCACACAATCTATTAACTAAGATGTTAACTTGGACACCGCTGAGACGGTCTTTTCACGGCTTCTCTACCTTTCACGATTAAAACTTGTGCTCGCCAGAGGTAGACAATCTCAGTAATAATGTCTTCAGCGTTCAGTCTTCTCCCGCCTCATGTTGCCGCATAAAGTCCTGTCCAAAAGCACGTCGCAGCAGAGATTTTTGATGACAAGCATTGGAACATCTGAATACCATCTGTTTTGAAGAAACATCTCTTTTACACAGCATCTCCCGAGTCCCGACACTAGCGGTGTTAAGAGTAGACTGTGCCATCGTGAACGGTTCGTTTGAAAGCTGACTTTTCAGATTCAATTTCTTCGCCATCTTTTCGTGAATAAAGTTGTAAGAGAATTCGCAGTATCTAATAAGGTAGACAGCGATTTACCCTTGACTGTTGCCACGACTTAAATTAGCAACAACGCGTCAACAATGTGGCCAATGAACAGATGACTTTTTGCAGTGTTTAAAAGCTCAGCAAAGAAGGCAACTTGTGAGACGTCACTGAAAAACAGCATGAGGATTAGGAAGAGCTAGTTCGAGATGAAGCTTTTGGTCTTAGCCTCTCCAGCAATACGCCAGCGCAGGCGCGCAACTGGGTTTGGACATATTTATCATAATATTACGCAACAATTTTGACATTCGCAGAATTTTTGAAGGATGTAATTTTATATACTAAACATCTTTTTGAGAAGTTTTATGTGAATCTGTACCAAACATTTTTATCCGAATACCGAACTTGTACCACGGTTGAACAAGCACGACGACGTCATTGAACCCCCGAAATGTAGAGCTGGTTGCGGCCCTGCGCCTTCTCGAAAATGAAGGTTAAGATCTGACGACTGCGGTCAAGCAAGCTCGCGCTCTTGACGTAGCTCACCGAAATTCGATTCGTCTGGTGAGGTTGCAGCCCACGCTACCGCTGATACCCCGCCCAGCAATGAAGAGCCCTGTGCATTGGCAATGACGATACAACTCAGACGGGAAGACACTGGAAAAAAATGCTATATCTGCGGCCTGACTTATCATGACCGTATCCAGCTTGGTTGAGATGCACAGTGGTTTTTGTTATCCAGTTGTTCCTCGTTTATTGCGTTTTGTTCGTTGTAAAAATCTACCGTATTCAACTGATGATGTCCGTAAAGTGTGTGCAGAGTGTAGCGTCTGCGCTGAACTTAAGCCACGATATTATTCACCTGAAGGCGGATCACTGATTTAAGCGACTCACCCGATGAAGAGAATATGCATAAGATTTCAAAGGCCCCCTTCCCTCTACGTCTCGCAATACTTATTTGTTGATGGTTATCGATGAGTGCTCGCGATTTACGTTTGCCCCAATATGTTTGCGTCGACAGTAATTCGGTGTTTAGACCAGCTGTTTGCTCTGCGGCATGCTGAGTTACGTTCACTCCGATCGGGGACTGTCCTTCATGTCTCGTGAGTTGAAATGGTATTTGACGAAGCAAGTCGATCCACACCTTATCACCCCACAACTAAGTAGAAAGGCTTAACAGAACAATTTGGATGTCAATACAATCGGCGTTGAAACGTCGACACCCTACCCGTGACTCACTGGGAAACGGTTTCAAATGCTCTGCATTCAACGAGTTCTTTGCTATGTACCGCTACGCAGTGGTGTAGGAGGGGGTGCAAGCGCACCCCAAAAGTTTTGATTCGTCGAAAATCCTTGGAAAGCTATCAAATGTTCGGACACTACCTGGAAATCTGGGCAAAAATGGCGCTCAACGTTGTTTGATTGAAAAATAGGCGCCCCAACGTGTGGACAATCACAAGACAGAGTTGCCCCAAAATTTCGGACAAGTTAGAGGAAATTCGGGCAAAATCTTTCGCTCCCCAACTCTGCCTGCTCCTACGCAAGTTAAATCGCACCACTAAACAGGATGATCTAGTGGAAGAGGTTGACCTTGAAGAAAATCCGTCGCATGCGTACATCCGCCACAAGGACGGCAGAGTACTGAAATACTTGGCGCCATTTCCGCGTTCGTCGGCAGACGTTTCATCACGTCCGAGTTCGCCGAGAGATGTTCAATGATCGATTCCCCCTACAGACACTGTTCCGCATTCGCTATCGCCAGAGGACGATACTCAGTGTGCAAATTCGCCGACGGGTGTCGCACCGCCGGATTCAGCAGAGAATCCAGTCGTTACTACTCCTGTTTTGCTTTCTCGTGCTTCGCCGGTATTACACCCGAGTTATATGCCTGAACTAACCGTACAAGCGGTCTGTTATGTTGAATACATGTCATAAATAACACAGGTTTTGTTGACTTTTCACTCGCCGGTGAGGTGTCCTACCGAGCACTGCAGCAAGGGGGCCAACTTTAAATCAGCTTTTCTGCCTTCTTCGCTAAACCTGAGACTACACAGTCGATAAAAAAACCCTGCTTTTTACACTTTCCAAACAACTTGTCACGCTTGCGGCTTTTAGAAAATAAATATAAAATACGTGATGATACTGATGACATAGTCGAAGCGGCGTGTTTTCACTGCAGTATTGTTACCTAAAAACGAAACCAAGCAACACAAACCGAGACAATAGCAAGCGTTTAGCAGTTTTGTTTATTGCAAAAACTTTGCAATATCAGGAAAATGCGAGTGAAGATCCTTTAGAACTGGATCATTTGTCCCTGAAAAAGAAAAACAAAGGTATCGTTTGCCACGCATGTCCATTAGTGACACAACCGTGCTCCCACGCTTTTGCAACTTCACGCCTTTGAATAAATGTTAAACACAGTATAGTACAATAGTAGGTGCGGCTCTCTAACATCCTTAGTGTGGCTCTTCTAGCTGAATAGCAATATCGCAAATTGATAGCGACTTGTTCTCCCAATGTCTGAATGATAACGCATGTTTTTCGCGAAGAGGCAATGGCAGATTCGAAGTGGGAGAATACAAAATTACATTGCAGAAATACTGGAAGATTTCCAGAAGAGCCAAATTTGACCATTTAAACACCACGCTTTGCATTCCTTATAAATCCATTTAAGGTCAGTGTAGGGTTACCAGATGGCCGGTATTTTACTGCTAACTGAGCATAGGGCGGTAAGGAACTGGTATTTAAAATACAGTGCCTAAAGCCGGTATTATGAAAATGAATCATTTGCAGCAACTACAAAAACTACTAACGCAGAACTTTTCAAATTACTATATAATGACTCTAGTAGTGAATCGTGTCAGGACAGTTCCTTCAGTGAAGTTGATAAAAGGGCAAATTGTTACTTGTGCCTTAACACCACTCATTGTCTGTCCGTTTTCCACCTTACTTTGTTTAGTCATACCTAGCATCTTCCATCGTCCTAAACGTTATCTGTATGAGCATTTCTTTTGGCAATTAACCGTGCAATCAAGGGGTTTGTTGCTGTACTAGGCTATTGCAGGCAGAATGCAGGAAAATCATAGAAATGTACAGGACGACACAGTGACATTGTGGAGACTAGCGAACCTTTCATAATCACCAGAGCTGTATTAAACAGTCACATTATTTTCTAGCTCACATGAATTCTTCAAAGATAGTGATAGTGATAAATTTTTTAGAGTTTCCTGTGAGCTCAAAAATGTTTGTTGCAAACTGAAGTAAATGCAGCACGCAAGATATTATTTGTTGTGTTATGGTGTTCATGCAGGCCATAACACCGTTGAAAAGCAAGTACAGCACAGTACAGTCAAATGTTCACTTCAGAAATTTATACACAACGTGCAAAATTGGAATTTTACTAAATGCATTATTTGATTAGAATTTAATAAAACGTCTCCGTTCATATTACATCCTGCGGTTATCAATTTTTATTTTGCTAATGCTTAAGTATAGGGCTATAGACTATGCTCATGAAGAGTACATTTATACACTGTTTGAAACATTTTCAAACCAACCATTGTGGGAGCTTCATGAAATTGTAAAAAAAATAACACGAAAAATAAATGCATTGTCAAAAAAGCATTCTTTTCAAAAAATGTTATTTGAGAATCCCGTGCCATCAAATATGCGCTTACGAATGCAGCCCAAATCTGTAACTGTTGACAGCATGGCCGGTATTTTTGCAAAACGCATCTGGCAACCTTAAGTCGGTTATGGCTGTCTAATTCACCAACTGTCTGTCACAAGCTTGTCTGCTGTAGAAATGAAACTGATTAAAATGCAAGATCTGGCTCTCAAAAACTTTGGGCAATGTTATAATTAAGTTTTGGAGACGGGGTCCAGAATATACCCAGAACTTAAAAGACCAGTGTAAGACCATTTCTGTATTTAGCACGACATATTTCTGTGCATTTTTTCTCTGTATGAAATTCGTAAAATCAAAACATCGTGAAACCCAGGGGCGTAACAAGGGGGCACAATTCCACAGGCACTAAATGACTGCGGAGGGTACCAGAAAGTCCCAAAACTTTCGCAAGTACTTTTTCAATACAGTACATTTGCTTAACACGTACATGCTTTACCACAGTTTCGAGCATGGAGGTGCTAAACTTTCTTCTTGCCCCAGCACCATCTAGCCTCGTTACGCCCCTGGTGCAACCCTAACAAATGAACATTAGGAAAATTAATTCGCACAGCTTTAACAAACTATTGATCAGATTTTCGGAGACTAGCAAATTAAGCAAAAACCTAATGTTGATAAATAAGGTGTTTGTTGTGTTTCAATTACTGTTGGTAATTATATGTAAAACTTGCATTCTTACCGTATTTGTATTCAAACTACAGCATTCTCTACCGTATTTGCATTCAAACTACAAACTGACTTTGCGGTTACTGGTGTTTTTGGTTTTATGCAAATGACTCTTCTGTTGAACAAGTTTACCCTTCCCTGGTATAGTAGCACACTAGAGCTTTCTGGATCAAACACTAAACAAAAACTTTTTAACACGTATGTACATGCTTTACCAACTTCAAAACAGAAGAGTTTTAAACGTGAGTAACAGACAAAATTGTGCGTTTTAAGTTTCCATTGACAGCAGTTGTGAGCACGAGTCACGGGTGCTCAACATGAAGTCGACACGATTCATTCGCTGTAGCAAAACATGAGCAGTCACATGCTTTTGTAGCTGAACCTCTTTTTCAGTGCCTTTTGATCACAAAACATCATCACACTGCGTATTTGTCAGGTACGACGTACACGTCGTCGCAAAACGCGAATCGAATTGTCACAACTTTCAAAGCGTCGGTCACTTTACAAGCAGCTTCAAAACAAGATTTGCTGATGAACCTATGCGCCTGCTAATGATTCAGCAGTGCCAGTATCACACACGTTAATGGATGTTCCTCACTGAAGTTGCGTACAAACCAAAAGTCAATTTGTTCAACACGTGTATCTGACACCACAATTTGACACTTCACAATTTACGCATGTACTTATCTCTGCCTATGATGACAGATAGTATGGTGCTGAAACATCAGTTCTTTATGTCAGCTGTATACCATTTCATCTTACCTATAGCCCACTTCAATTTCAAATTGTACATTTCCCTTTGAACATATTCCCTCCTCCCATA
>JGI24158J21664_10013675_pt1 | contig 10699 bp, 7 predicted proteins | sample Ectturendosymbi3_FD_21664 | JGI IMG/M metagenome (IMG submission 21664)
ATTTGCCTACTGAAAAGCTATATAGTTTGGGAAGGCATAAGATGTTTAAGTGCTGGAAATGGTCTTCTAGTGATCCCATGTTAGTTGGATTTATTATTTTTCACTATACCGTGCAGCAAACAAACTGAGGCACTTTTGATCAGTGCTCTCCTGCAGTAAAAAACACTCCATTTCGTGCCTATTGCATGCACATGTATGCTTGCCAATTGTGAAGCAAATACACACAGACCAGTATGAAGCGCTTACGTGCTGCATATAACAATGCCTATCGAATTATGCATTACATACCCAGAAATGTAAGTGTTCGCCCTCACCAGGTTAGCCATTGTGTCAGGACCTTTGATGCCCTGTTGATAAACCATTTGTATTGATTTTTTATACGATGCACATCTTCATCCAACTTTTTTATTCAATCGCTACAAATGTCTGATGCTTTTTACAAATCTTAATTTTTCCTCAATTATATTCAACGCTCCTGTATGATGGAGACCAAATGCAGCAGTTGTCCGTGAATTGTTTCGGTGTTTGTGTCTCATCAGTATCGCTTTTGTGTAGTAAAAAATATGTGGACACTGTGTACACACCAAGCATAAAGTAAAAAGTGCTGGGAGAGTGTTTTGCCCCTCTCATGGTTGGACACGTGCTAACACCGGTTATGTAATGCGCTACTGTATGGATATCCATTTTTTGTGCTCTTGTGAATGACGATACAGCTGTGGTGACGATGAACTGTTTTGCTCCTCTCAGTGTTGGTCATGTGCACACATCGTTTCTGCAATGTGCGCTGATGTATAGTTAACCACTTTTTATGCTCTTGTGTCTGCGATATGAACCACGAGCCCGCAATAAAACAAAATATATTATTTTGAATGTTTAGGACAGGTATCAATGCTGTGTTTTTGGTGATTTTAATAACCCAGTGGCGAATCCGGCACACGGGCTTACCCCGAGTCTTCGATTACAATTTATATCGGAGAACTCAAGCTTACTAAGTTGTTAACTCGGGCTCTTTTCTTTGGACCTTGTCACTGTTCATATATTTTCGTTCCATGTCTGGCCTCTCGCGTTCGTGCTGCAGGTGACATGAATATAACACTATCATTTGTAGTAGGCGTTCTCTCGACTTCGTTCGTTCGCGCTTTACTCGGGCTCATCTACTAGAGTCCGAGCTGCCCTATGCAATTAGTACTTTTTGAAATATAATTCATATCGGACTGAATGTTTTTTGAATGAATTTGTATAGAACATTGGGTTTGAAGTCCAATCCAATGGACAGTTCCCATTTTGAGAATCATTTCAAACGAACAATACATTTTCCTGTAACTCGGGCTAACATGAATGAGCCTAGTAAGTAGAAGACTTACTGGTGTTATCATTGCTCTATGACATACGTTACTCAACAATGGAGAAGTTATCATGATAATTTCTCATTTACTGTTACGTAACTAACGTCACAGAGCAACGTTAGTGCCAGCCAGAATGAGAGCAAATGGAAATTTTAGTCACGCAAGCGAACGGTTTTATTCAGTCAGAATAAATCGTATGAGCCCGAGTGACGCTATTGACCTGGGTCGCCCACGTAACAGCCTATTTGAATTTAAGGTGGTTCACCTATACGTTTCCACAGTGGTGTAATTTTGTCTAAAATAGTGTAATTTAGACCTTCGCATGGTGTGAAGGTAATGACGTCATATTTCAATGCATGTGACGTCGCAGTTGCCAATTCTAACCGCAAAAATTTTCTATAGTTTTTTTGACGTGCACTTGCGCCCCCCATTTTGAAAAAGGTTCCGCAACCCGCAAGCTCGTAATACCGAAATATAATTAGGGGCCCAATTTTTACATTAGGTTGCCGGGGAGGGGGGCGGAGTTACGCCACTGCTCTGCACATAGGGTATCCTCCAGTTTAAACTCAGTAATTTCGTCCTATCGTAAAACTTTATTGTCAAGACTTGAAAAATAGCCCAGAAGAGAGCGTATTTTCTCCGTCTTGTGTATGATCTTCAATTGGTTAGCCCTCTGGTGACTTCTAGTGTTGGTGTACAAATCCATCAATTCCTTGCTCATAGAGCAAAAACACCTTTTGGTTTTAAGTAAAATCCAGAGTTGATTTACGTGTGCAGTAAATATTTGTTTAAAGCAAATGTTTGAAGCTGAAGATTTCGGATGTTGTTTGTTTTCATTTACTATATGCGACTACGTAACTCGGCAACTCCAGCTAAGTTTCAAAATGTTTTTGAAGATAAAGAACATCAATAATGTGACTATCTTACGCTATTCAAAAGCGGTTAACTATCCCTTCACCAACACAAACGTCGGCTGCGAGTTGAGAAAAAGATGACACTTACTACGTAGAACGTATCCTCACTGCAAGCGGTCAGTGGCGTTCATTCAAACAATATCAATTTAACGCTGCAGTGCGGGTTGACGTCTCACAACGGCCACATCTCAAGAATCCGCAAAGGAAGTGACGCCCAAAAGCGTCGCCAGGTTTTGGTGGATGATGGGCACCATCATCGACACACTACACATTACTGTTTTCCTGAAGGGGGCACCGATTGCTAATGGGGGTCCCGGACCATCACTGCTGATGGCCGTGACTGACCACGGCAAACTCAAAACGCAATTCCCGTATGAAATGACAACGATAGGTCTTCATTAAAGCATCACTCTTGTCTGAGCACTTTGACCAAAATTACAAGTTGAGTCACGTTACGAATGGAGGCAATTGAACGAGAAGTTGAAAACTTCAAGCGCTGTTGCAAGATTTGACGCAAGTCTGTGGGCTTTTAGGCTTCATTCCACTTCGCCTGTTGCAAATTCCAACATCAGTTCGGAATGCCATCGAGTGATCCAACGTTCAATACAGTATTGATTATAAGAAATTTCTAATGCACAATAATTGCGAAAACAGGTTAAACGTCTAATGTTTATTAATACGTTTAAACTATGCTAATACATATATACGTATAAGTGTCTTCAACGAAGCTCAGTTAACCTGCGATTAAGAGCGTGGTGCTAGTTTGTCGGTCGGTACGCTGCAGGTAAATCAGTGCAAGGCATCGGACAAGGGAGGGCATCAAAGTGAAGTTCATCCCGTGAAAGCGTTTTGGTTGAGAGCAAACAAAAGCAATGACTCAATGCCAAACAGATCGTCACCTAGCGACGGTTGCCGCAGACACTGGTGAAACGTCGAGGTCGAATAATAGTCGCTCATATAACGCAGGTGATCCAGAACAAGTTAATCGTAGAAGTTGCACGTAAGATCCAACCTTACAGACAGGAAAAAAACGTGCGTATCTCGCCAACGTTCAACAAACTCCAGACCTGCGCATGCTTTCCACGTCATCATTTGCTCGTGCACCAAGATATTAGTGGATGATTTATCTTCTTATTTGCGAGTGTGTGACGTAACCGCCTTGAACCTGGCTTGTTAGAAAACAAGTTGTTTTTCCACATCGACAACACTGGGGGACAGCTTGCACTGACCCGCCATGTGAGATACTGCTTGCTCTCACTAATAGAATGTCTAACACCGAAAAAACAAAAGCAGCATGAACTGTAGCCTACTATCCATAAAGCGAATGGCAGCAGTGACACTACAAAAAAACTTCGTCACGGGGCTGGCAAGTCACGACGTAGGCGCACACGTCCTTTCTGTTCATCGAACACAAAATGCGATGCTTCGGGATTATCACGTTTCAAGTTAAGAGCGTGGTAGGAGAAATTCGCGACCCTCGGCAATCTGCATAGCAACCTGGAAATAGTCGAGGTTTTAGCAAAGTATCGTTCAAGATATCGCTATGCAAACAACGCAACTACGTTACCGTGAACAAGTCCCGACGCACAGGGGCAATCGAGGTGCAGCACACACACGTTACTCACCACAGTGCCAAGGCACGAGGGCTGCTCTGCGCTGGTAGACTCGAGGGAAAAGGGTCGTACAAAAGAAAGTAGTTCAAATCTACACAGTGGTAACTATCATGTATACAAATTGCACGATAAGCGCAGGGAGCAGGTGCCGCGAAGACACGAGCAACCGTAAAAAAGGGTCTAAAAGAAATGTACAACAGGATGTGAACGACGAAAACTCGAGCGCTCCCAATCCCCGCCGGGTGCGCAGCATTTCGTTCGTAAAATTCAAATCCTCTAATAACAGCACCGGAGGCTGGAGACCCATCGTCCGGTTCAGGCATGTCAACTCACAACGCCAAAAGAACTTTTTACACTTGTTTGCCATCTAACTGCAACTGGACCAGTATGATCTTTTTTCCATCACAGAATGTATAGGTTCACCCTAATCTTTTAACAAAGCATCAAGCTGATTGTATTTATCACTGTCAGTGCTTTTGGTAATAGCTTTGGTCTTGCAGCGTAGCAGCTTAAAAGCAGTACCTTACAAACACTTCCCTTCTACCAGACACACCCGGGTTAACGCGCGTGGGAGTTCGGCATGAACCGAAGCCGTTGACTTCGAACAAGCTAGGCTGCTCTCGACGGAAACGCGCCGGCACAACACCGGAAGCAGTGTTTCAACACACGCCGAGTGGGCTGCGGCGTCGCATCAGAACGGCACGAGTCAGTTGTGGGCGACTGATTTTCCTACTGGGAACATGAGCACGTTGGATCTCATGAACGACAGCTGCGGCAACTTCTTCAGCAACTTCTTCGCATCGTCGCTCAGATCTTCATCATCGCCCTGAGACTTCTTGCCGGCGGGGTTGACTCCGAAAGAGGCCAGGATTTTTGAGAAAGGATCGGGTCGTTTGGCTGCCAGGTCGGGAGTTACGTTCATGGCTAGCTCCAGCAACTCCGGATCAACTTTATCTTGCTCTATTAAGCAAACAAGTACAATGAAGTTAAAACAGGATACCTATCCTCTACCAAAAATCAAACAACACACCGTATACTTTACAAGAAAAATACGCTTTGCGCTTTCATTTCAGAAGTTTATCTACATGTGTCACGGAAGTCAAATCAACTCAAAACCAGCAGGACGTTAAATTGTCATTTTTTGAGCGCGTGCACAAGATCTGCCCCTCGCTGCGAAGCATTTACCTTCTGTTCCACAACCCATGTCAAATCGTGAGGATGCGGCAGTGTCGGGGTAATTCATTGGAACAGTCACAAATAGTTATTTGAAGTAAGCGTACGCGATACATGTTTGTAAATAACACAAAAAATCTAGTTTTCGTTTACTGGCTAATCCACTTCTTGCTTTGGAAAATAATTTGCTAAACTAAAGAAAAGAAACAACTAATGCGACAGGACTACCTATAATGGCAGTGCACCGTACCGATACGAAGTTGCTACAGCACAGACGGTTTCTTCATTGTAACAGGACCAGACCGGCTGCGGAAGCTTAAAAAGTTTAGTTGGAAATTTCACGAATTTAATCCAACTATTCAGAGGGATTAACAGGGAGAAAGGTCTGTACGGGCACCTTCCTGTAAAAGGTATTTAGCGATCTATTGTTTAATTAAATCCACTTCGCATTATAGACAGGCGAATTCAAAAGAGATCGACGCGAGAGCATATCAATGTAATACTATACTATGGGCAAAGCCTGGTATCTGCACGCAATCAAAGTTGTTCATACACTAAAAAGAATTGCTACAATGGATGTCCGGTGTGATCCACCGCAGTCGGCTAGTATGAACTTTACCGCAGTGAGCAAAACTTGAAAATATCAACACATACCAAACATTGAAATCGACATTTGGTACCTGAACTCGGCGTTTGAACAGAGCCATTGACAGATGGTGCGTTAAGCATATCAAGGTTCACAGCACTAAGGTCACTCGCACATGGGTACGCAAAGCTGTCCACGCCGCCACCAGCACCGTTGCTATCAACAGCAGGAGCGCATGCACTGTTGCTGCTTGCTACGTGATTAGTGCCTATTAAGCATGCAAAATAAGAGGGAAGTTACGAAGTAATGACGCAACAAAACTAAGTAGCATCACGCCGTGAAAAATAACAGAGAAAACAACGACTACCATCGCATTCTACTTCAGACTTTGGTTAGTGTAGGTGGTGAAATGTAGCATTAAAAATAACTGCAACGCATATCTACATTTTTGGAAGCGGTTCGAACCAAGTTTTCCAAATGTGCTTCGTCATCAAGATTCGTATGACTCAGAATCTCCACGAAAACCCCAACATAATTCTAACCTTACAGCTACATGTAACGAAAAGCATGGTCAACGATAAAGCTATTCATAATTCATTCCATGAACTAATTTATGTTGCAGTTCACACGAAACAGGTTAAGAGTCGAAAGCAATTTTCGCTGACTACCTACAATAGCCCGATACAACGGAAACATTACACGCGTAAGCAGCTTAAGACAGAGGTCTTGTCGCAGAGTTTTCTAGCCTTTGCACAGTATTTATCAAAACAAAACAGCTGCCACACAAATCAGCACATACAAGTGAACCAGTACTGCTACCACGAAAGATCATTTTATCTGCATGATCTTCCACTGTCACCAAAAAAGTTTCGTTAGCGTAAGTCCTTAACTTCAAATCCCACTTTCAAAAGTGGTTGGTCCTACTTTTGTGAAGAGGTCTTATGACCCAGTTCCTTTCGAGGTAACAATTATTTGCGTTACTAACCGGTTCACTTTAGCTATCGAAACAGCTTATTCAGTTGATCGTCAATACTGCATCTACCTTCTATGAACATCTTGAAAGCATCAAAACCTAAGGAAGAAACAAAATAAAACGGACACAAGCTAACATCTTTCGCCCGTTCCCGGACAGGTACTCTTGTCAGTGCAAAGGGTTTCGCATCACTCATACAGCGTCTGGGCTCCTTTACTCCTAAAACGACACCGGAGTGCTTAGTGTAAGAATGAAATTTCTCAAGAAGCGACCGTGGGGAACTTGCGAGGCACATTGTTGTGCACTGAAACGAAGCAGTGTGCACGTATCTTGCGTGTGTCCTCATCTAATTGAGAAGAAATACAAAATCTGTAAACTACCAAAAAAAAGTCAAAAAAGTCACAGCCCACTGGGAAAGCAGAACGGGTATTTTACCACGACGGCATGAAAGCTCACCAGTTTCAATTTTCCAAACTTGAGAATCATCCTGCAAAATTCAGAGATAGAGAGATCACCTGTCTTATGACAAACTTATTGCGGGCGATAAAAGAGTAGGACGTGATTTAAACTTTTGTTGTTATACGTATGATGCTCAGGTAGAAATAGCTGGTGTCTTTCTGTTTCTGTTTTAGGGTCAGATCAAGTCTTTAGTGTTTCTGTTTTTCGGTCAGATCAAGTCTTTAGTGTTTGCAAAAACGCTTAACGGTGGCATTTCTACAACAACCGATGTAATGACTTACGCAAATCGTTTTTGTTTGATAAAAACTTAATGCACCATTTCATAATTCAGGACCAAAAGATAAGAATTCACACGCTAGTTTTAGCATATCTTCTGCATGTGACTAATTTGCGTCTGAAGTATTCAGTATCACGTCTAACATACGAAGTGTGAGGCTATGATTGCTATTTCGGATTCTCGAATTGTGCTCAAGGCGTGATTATAAAATATACTGCATACGTATTGTTCTGAAAGAATGATAATGCTGAGCTTATGATTAACTCGAATTTGTGTTCTCAAAGAAGTATGCTTCTACCTACTGTAAACAATGACTAGATATTAGCCAGTCATATTATAGCAGAACAAATTGAAATTTTTAAATATTAAACACACAACAACGTCCACACGTCTAGATTTTACTGCTAGCTCTATGCAATTCCTGTTGAGTTTTACTAGATTACAGCCAACCGCTCACAAATTAGGGGCTGAGAGAAATTCTGAAAGAAGTTCCACAAAACAACAAACTTACCATTGCGGATAATTTTTCTTTAGGTGACACAGCGGTAATCTTTTCAGCAGCAGACACTGGCTTAATAACATCATTTCCTGGCTCCAATAGACCCTTAGCAAAAACACAGTGTCACTACATTCTTTATGTAGCAGTGACCGCAACAGCGATGTTCCGTAGAAGTGAACAGTCACTCTATGATTACCAACGATGAATTTTTACAAATGGCAAATTACAGCTCAATTTAAAATGAATTTCGTGGGGATTGGGGCTTAAGAGCGTTTTCAAGATAATTTTGGGGTGCTGGTTTCAAAACTATTGTCAGATTTTCTCTATGTGGTCAAGTTTTTGAGCTATTTGGTATTTTAGATTTATGCAATTGTAGCTTTTTAAGCATACTGTCGCATAAGCGGGTTTCACAAAATAGTTGAACTTGCTAACGTCATTTGAACACTAGTGACTTCTAGTAATAACCGTTATTTGTAAACTAGGTTATGAAAAAAAATCTGCAGCATAGAAATCATACAAAAAAGTTAAACAAACACAAAACTTTAGTTAGTGTATACTGTATGCTTTCCACTGTGACTTACAAGACACAGATGAGAAACTATAGAGATATTATGGCCTTGTAATGCAAACACTGTGGTGACCAAAAAGCGCTAAAATGCAAGGAATAGCCCAAACATGATAGCATACTCTTTTTTGATGACAGAAAAGATTGCACGGTTGCTAAATCCTGAAATTACCCTTTCTGTGTTTTTCAGGAGTAGCTCCTGCCAGCAACTTCTCTTTTTAAGCACCAGCAATAGTCTACTATCATGTTGGTATTCCACCATCCCTGGTTTCTTTTCTCCATTGTTTTTATATTTTGGTGGAAGGACTCTCCTTACTCTTCAATCACACTTCTACATTTTCAGGAAAATAGTTTACATGACTATGAAGAAAATAAATCTTCACACTCATATTGCACCTTAATTGTGCGTAAGAATCTAACAGCTGTTTTAAAAGGTTGTGATAGTTAGGAGCTTTAAAACTCCAAGGAAGTTTTCGACAACTGCTGTAAAGGACTGCCAAGCATTTTTTTCAGGGTTGTCATGTTAAGTGGAAAAATTCGTCCTGCAATAACTGTAGGATCTGAGAGCCATCAAGAATTCCTACCCTCAACTTTTCAGTGCTCAGTGCAGGGAACTATTCACGCAAATATGCAAAACAGCCACTTTCCCTATTTAAACCTTTTACAAACTGTTTCATCAACCCTAGTTGGATATGGAAAAGAGGAAGTAAGACCTTGTTTGGATTAATCAAAGGAGAGTGTATAATATTTCTTTCACCAATCTCAAATCCTTCTCTTTGGCCAACTTTCCCTAGTCCAATGCTCTTGGCGAGCCCTGCTGTCTCACAGACACAAGAAACATGGAAATTTTGTGTATTCACTTTGTTGCCCAGCCAATATGCACAAATTCTTCTAATTCACCGCAAATCATCCACTCATGCTCATCAACTATTGTACCTGTCACAGACTATTCTGACATATGATTCTATTGTAGTTGCCACTTATACAGGCTACTACTAACTCACTCCCTATAGGCCTACGCAGTTCAACAACAGCCGATAAAGCATTTCAGCATTTAAAAGCACCACCAGTGATTACAAAATCTGTTTTCAAGTTAAAAATGGTGCGAGTTAATTTTTGAAACTTTTGGTGAGGTTTTTCAATTTTTTGTAAAAAACTGCAAAACATGCTCTGCAACGGCTAATCCTGACAAGATGGAAGAAAACAGATGCTATTTTTGGAATCAGAGCCCCTAAAACTTACAAATCTGTTACAAACGTCAAGGCCCCAAAAATCCTGTATACCGGTGTTATCTCTTCAATGTTAACAACAACCAAATGACAGTGTCAAGGTAAAGTTGGTAACAGAGTGCATTAAATAAGAACTTACCAGACCAGCAGCATAATATGTTGGTACATAGTACGGTTTGCTTGATCTACCGAAGAGCTGTTGAAGGTATTGCAAAGGGTGAATTTGTTTATTTCCAGCAGACAGTCACAGTGTGTTAAAAAATAGCTAAGTTATTTCACAAGTACAAAGGTCTGTCATTTTGTAGACATAACGTTTCATAAAAGGACGCCATGAACTTCACTTTATAGTGTAGCAGCTGCAGGTACTACAATAGTAATTAGAAAAATGTCGAACTCAACCTCATCATTGTATTTTGATTTGAGATCCCAAACACAGCCCGCAAACAATGGGCATTTGAAATAAGCACTGCATCATTTTGAATGATGCCAAGTAAGCTGTAGTAACCTGAAATTACAGCCAGTGACACATATACTATGAAAAAAGGGCAGGCACAAGATTTTGATGACCTTAATTTTAAGATCCTTTACAACAACTAGTAGTGCATTAAAGTGTTAGGAGGCAGTGACCAGGAATACGAAAAGTACCACCACATGCAGTTTCCACCAGTGACATACAATGTGAGTACCCACAACAAGTGCATTCCTGCAACTTGCTTTTCTGATCATGCAAGTGGCACACACTGACACTTACAATATTTTGAGTTTCAATGCCCAACGATGCCAAAAGTTGTTGATGGTGACTAGAATCATTCCAACCAAACTTAAGAGCCACAGCATTGTCAATGTCTTCCAAACAGTCCCAAAGTTGTGAGGGTCTGCCAAAACATGAACAACAGTATTTTTGCACTCTTAATCAAAGCTTTGCACAAACAAGTGGGGTAAAAAAACGTCAACTGTTTGGTTCTCATAGTTAAAGGCCACAAAGATGGCGGCAAGTAAATCAGTCACAGTTTATTCACGGGGAAACTAGTTTCGCGTTTTCCAACGCATCATCAGTCCTGTAAA
>JGI24158J21664_10013676_pt1 | contig 10699 bp, 5 predicted proteins | sample Ectturendosymbi3_FD_21664 | JGI IMG/M metagenome (IMG submission 21664)
ACGGTAATTGCAAAGGCGTCAGATTGCCAAGAATACTTTATAACGAACTTATTGCAGTGACCTTGGTCTCTGTCACTCTGTGCTTTTTGAAAAAACGTCAGCTAAGAAAAGTTTCATGACGCCGCATTTTTTGTACGCGAAATCGTTGATGATTGTCTCCATGTTCGTACTTCCAAGAATCTCATGCTCCATGCTACCTCTTTATCGTTTAGGTCAGAGGTGCACAACCTGCCGCATGTGGCCTGCGATAAAAACTTATGCGGCCGTGCACATGATTATGTACTTTAAAAATATAGAGGTTATGGTGGTGGTGCATTATTAAAAACTCTTTTGTCTGCTGTATGAGTATATAGCACTTAGTAGAAAAAAGGCCAAACAAACGTGTGGAAGCAGGGTAGGCTCATTGTGTGAAAGCAGAACAGAAGCAATGCAAAATATAAAATATCTTGAACTCACTGGCGGCCGTAATTCATAAAAGTAAACGCAATGCGGCCGGCAATAGCGAAAAAAAGGTTGTGCAGCCTTGGTTAAGGTTAAGTTCTACTTCTTAGTGAGCACTAAGTGCAAAGCTATGCTGCGGCGAGTTTTAATAATCCGTCTGCTCAGTTTTAGCCTGTGCGTGGTTCTAACTTAAGTAAGTTGTCTGGTAGTCTTGTCAATATGTAGTTCTACTTATCATTGCTTGACGCACTTTCGCAAGAGTGTCTAACTTTGTTTTTTTTTCACCGCTCATGTTGTTCCGGCCGTTGATTATTCTTACATTACGACCTATTTGTAGAAAGTGCTCGAAAAAATGGATATTAGGCAGTTTATGAAAAGAAAAAAGCATTTCTGATACACGAAGTGTAGAAAACATTTCAGACAAAAGATTGAGAAATAAGGTTCAACCAGCACAGACGAATGGGGTAGAAAGGGTAAAGCATTCTGTGAACGTCTATATGCATCTCAACATCAGCAACCTGAAAACGATAAGCAAATTTCGACGTTGCCCCTCCCACACTGAAATAGTTTCTGCGGACGCCCATGGATGCAGTGATTTCGATCTAATTCTTGGTGCTGTTTGGTTCAGTTCTTTTAAGCCACTCAAAAACGAGAAATGCCAAAGTCAACTACTGTATACGCTAATGCTTAACCAGCATCTCTGTGACGAAATAATGGTTATGTTGCAGTGAAAGGAGCCTGAAACCGAATAACGTTTTTAAAGAAAGAGAGACGTTAGGTCAGCAACATGACTAAAATAGCAAAGTTATGGCATGGCTAAGACATCGTTAGCCATTGTGAACAGGTATCAGCCACCACTGTTTCAAAAAACTAAGTAAGCTGAGGCTTAAAATTTTAGCTTCGCGGGCCACATTTGGCCCACGGACCACCAGTTTGACACATGTGATATATGGTTTTCCTGCCATACAGCCACTGAATTTAGATTTATCCCACACCGTTTTCTACGCGGCGTGCAGGGCCGGCCTTAAGCCGATGCAGTTGCATTGGGCCCCGCGCCTCTGAGGCCCCGCGCCATGGTATTTGGGTAGATTGTTCATTTTTGCCAGATACACCTTGCGCCTGCGAATTTAGTAGAAACGCCACATAAATTTCAAACAACGTTCTCGTCAGAACTAGCGAATTTCCTCTATTATCGAACGTTAGCAAACGTGCTCAGTTTTCGTGTTAGTGCTTTATATCTGCGCTCTACCACAATCGTCACATAGTTGACTGAACACGATGACGCCACAAATCACTGCTCAGAGGGGCCCGCACCCAGGTCTTGCATTGGTCCCCGCACCTGTTAGGGCCGGCCCTGGCGGCGTGGATATGGCGCCCCCAAACTACAATGTGTGTTACATATGACAAATTACATATTATGCGAAAAATGTGCCATACGTTTTGCGAAGACCTAAATCCTAAGAAAATGTGGGCAGCATTTCGTCCCATTTACGTGTATCAAGCGAATTTTCCTGGAATCCAAAATCTCTGTCAACATTGATTGACAGAGCTTCGCCATATCCGATGAGTTTTTACAGGTTCCAACCATAGCACAGTGTGTAACAATTTATTTCCCAACCAAAATCCAACATACCACGAAATTTCATTGTAAAAAATTGAAAATTACATTTCGCCACGAAACTTTCTTTTAACAAATTGAAAAATTACATTTCACCACGAAATTGCATTTTCAATCTTTAAATGAGTTTGGAAAATAGTCTCTGAGACACCGAAAGCTAAAGCTTTTAGTTTTCGGCTATGGAGTGCGGAAGTCTCTCGCTGACGAATGCCCACAGCACGTTTGGTATACAACAATTGGAAATAGCGAGTGCAGAGCATTAGCGATTGTCGCAAAGCATGCTGTGATTGGTGGCTTTCGTGAACTGCAAGGCTGAATTTTCTGGTGGTTCACTGTGGCTGGTTGCTTTCACATTGTGATGACTTATTAAACCTGCGCAAATGACCATACAAAGCAAAGAAACAAACGCATTGTATGATATTTACAGAAATAGCTATTCGTTCACACGTTATTGTTGCACATCAATGGGCGTCCGCAGGGATTTTTGCGGGGGGCAACGTCGAAATTTTGCTTATCCTTTGCAGGTTGCTGACGATTCAATGCAAATGGACGTTGACAAAACGCTTTACTCTTTCTATACCATAGAGAAAATGCTCCATGTTACGGCAACAGTCACAAAAATACGCTTCGTTGGCAGCAGTAGCCAGATATATTGCGATTATTTATACAAGATGCTATCTGCAGATTTCCGAAGCAGGGTACTTCTTTTCAAAGAAGCATTGCCAGTGTCTTTAACGAAACCACACATTATGACTTTATTTTACCTATCAAGACTTGTGGGCGTTGCTTAGAAACAAGAGCTACAAACATTAGGGATCTCGTCCAAAGCGATTAATCACACTTCCAACAAAATTTTGCTCGTCTTTGTTGATTTTTTCACGGTGAACGCTCATCATACATAAACCGGACAAGCGCTCATCTGACATTGGCGATCGAAGCCACGTTTCCACTCTTCGCAAAGTACTAAACAATCTCTCTGCCGTGGAGGTCGGAAGAGATAGGGCAATACTAACCGCATGACGGAGAGCAGGAAACAAATCAGCGTGCTTCAACATTTCTGTGAATTTCTCCTTCAGTATGTAGCTCCTGTTTTCTCTCCACAATGGATTTTCCAAATTTGTGGAAGCATCGCTGCGCATTCACTTATGCTTTTTTTCACACAGTATAAAACTACGTGTCTTACGTACGCTATCAGCACTTATTGTCTTGCTGCATTACTGTAGCTACCACAGATGTCTTGAGTTCAACAGACACATGCGGCAATGCGCTTAACACCATAACTTGAAGTGAACCTTTCAAGATTTGTTGCTATATTATTGTTACGCAGTAAAGATCAACAGTAGAACAAGTTCTAGGACTATAGCCACCTGGACAACTGCCATCTAGGACAATTGCCACACCGGACAACTGCCACGCGAACAATCGCCACCGAGGACAACTGCCACCTTGGATAATTGCCACCCAGGACAATTGCCACCCAGGACAACTGCCACCCAGGACAACTGCCACCTAGAACAACTGCCACCTAGGACAATCGCCACCCAGGACAACTTCCACCCGAACAAAAGCCACCTGGGACAACTGTCACCCGTTAAACTGTCACCCGGAAACCTGCCACCCAGAAAACTGCTACCCGGAAACTCCCAAATAAGGTATATTGAGTTATTTGCATTTATTGCCAATAAAGCCATTTAAACTTCACAAGGATCTATTGCAAGGTGGGCAAACATTTTCTACGGAGGGCCACATTGAAGATTTTGTTGCTACCGTGGGCCGCATGCTCGTATTACATATATTACATCCATAATCGCCTTGAAAACTTAAAAAAAGGTTTACATGAGCTACCACAACATGAAGGTAACAATAGTCACTTCCGGTTGAGTAAAAATGCGGTTTCGAATGAAACGTGTGGAAAAAAACTTTATAATTCTAATCTAATCGATAAAATTACTTTAACATATACTCCAAGTATGCACTATCTATGCACGTGTGACTGCCCTGCGGGCTGCACAAAATCCTGTCGCGGGCCGTAGTTTGCCCACTTCTGACCTAGTGTAGACCAAACGTTTTTAAAGAAGCGTAATTTCAACTTTAAATGTTTTGGGTGGAGAATGTCGTGTCGATGTCATTACATCTTCACAAAAATTCTTAAGACAGTGCAAAACAATTTTTTAGGGGCTTCTTCAATTTTTTTCCAGCAAACTCTCTCATACACACTATCGCATCGTATTCATTCCACGCACTCATGAAATGCGTTTTCTTGCGTTCATTTTACGTTCAGTGCATTCTTTTACCTTAGTCCTTGATTTGCCAGTTGCTTGGCAGCAACAGCAATTCACTTTTCCTGCACTGCGGTGAAGCAAAATTATTGCAGCACAAAGATGCTCAGCCGCTGTGCCTCGGGAACTCCTATACGTGCCCCTAACGCGATACACCAAACTGAATTTGATAAGTTGATTGTGATGCGTAAAATGCATTATCGTAGGTGGAAGTTGTCCGGGTGGCACAGGAGTGGAGTGCTAAAGAAGTGTGGGAACGCACGTGATAAACTGGCCATTTTCAACAGCACTTCAAACTCATTTTCAAATCAGTTCTTAATAATAATTTATTCTTTTTCATTCCACTACGAATGACAACATGAAAAGTGTAGAAATGTGTTCCCGCACCACTACAACTCTGGGGTAGCAGTTGTCCTAGTGAGAGTTGTCCCAGGCAACAGTTTCCCGGGTGGCAGTTTTCCAGGCGGCAGTTGTCCTAGGTGGCAATTGTCCGGGTGGAGATTGTCCTAGGTGGCAGTTGTCCTAGGTCAGTGGTTCCCTGGGGTAAAAATTACCCCTCCAGGGGGTGAATTTACTGAATCATATTCTAACAAACATACATTTTTATAATTTTTTTAGAAAATGTGATATCCTGGATTATTAGGCTATTGGTTACAGGACAAAACACAAAAGTACATCCGACAGTGTTTTCTTCGTAGATTGGTGAGAGGCGTAATGTCAGGTATCATAGAGCATTGTTACGAAATAGGTTTGCGGATACAGCACACAAACTGGAGATGTTGCACCTTGGATTTATTCAAAGTTATGCTTAGTGATAAGTTTCCCCTTCAATTCATCTTTATACAAGTGGGTTACTGTTGCAGACCCCGGGGCTAAGGCCTGAACATTTAAATAGGAAAAAGCTGGTCTTTTTAAAGTTCGATTGTTTTCCTGTTTTGTCGTCGACTTCATTCTAAGAAGCTTTCTATTCACACATATTGAAATTGTCATCTTGACGATTAAGAAATATTTCTTGCATCGTGCTTTATTGTTCTTATTAAGTCATAAAGCTGTATTTTCGTTGCAACAAATGAGCCAATGCACTTCATAAAGTCAATAGCGCAAGGCCACGCCGCCTCGCGAAATATTATCACCGGTCAGAACTTTGTTTTCATCACTTCACAGTTTAAAATCAAATTGATGCCAGAATAAAAAGCACGTCGATTCGAAGGCAGACTGTCTGCAGAGAGTCCCTTAATCGAAACGTGCCTTATTGGAAGAGAGTATAGTTTAGCCTACATAACAACTGCTTTGATACAGAGCTGCGATGCAGGTAGGCTCGACGGAAAGTTTTACGTCACAGATCATTCATCAGGCGCAATGTCTTCATGTCACAAAGCTCTCGCGGTGGTTCGCACAAGTTCATAGCGTTCAAAACAACATCTCAAAGTCCGCGTTGCACAGAGTGGTTGGCATAATTGCATCTCTTTTAGGAATAAGACTTTAACAAACTCTTAACAAATTATTACATGCTGTGACCCTGCGTCACAATACTACCAGATTGAGCCCCTCATGAGCGCAACACTGTTGCCGCTCACGACTTCATTTGAAGCTTATACGTAAAAGAAGATTTCTTGTGTCGTGATCTATTGTTCTTATTTATGAGTCATAAAGCTGTACTTTTGTTGCAACAAACGAGCTGATGAACTTCATACCGCAAATCAGGGGTGGTGAACCTGCGGCCGGCGGGCCAAATGCGGCCCGCCCGAACATTTAATACGACCCTATGAAAATGTTCGGTACCCAAGTGAGAACACAACATCGCGACAAAACGAGACTCCCTGACAAACAAGCACGTAGCAAGGGAAGTCTCTCTCGCTCCTTGACATACTTTCGGAAGATAAAGAGCAGAACTTTTATTTTTAGATAAAGAGCAAAAAACAAATTAAATTTTTCTGTACTATCACCGGTCATAGCTTCCCGTTTCAATCACTTCCAGTGGCGTAGCCAGCCCAAAAAATTTGGGGGGGCCAAAATGTTTGATTTTAGGCGAACAACACTATTTTGTTTGGAAAAACGCCTGTCAAAGCACAAAATGACTATATTTTCTAAAAATTTGGGGGGGCATGGCCCCTATTGCCCTCCCCCTGGCTACGCCTATGATCACTTCAGTTGAAAATCATATTGATGCCAGAATAAAAGTACGGCGATTCGAAGACGGAGTAACTGCACGGAGTTCCTTGATCGAAGTGGACGTTCTTAGAAGAGAGCATTTGTTTAGTAGCACGTGTTTTTCGTGTTGGGCAAACCTGCAATGTGTTCATGCTCGCCGGAACGTTTTAGGTTACAGATGGTTCGACAAATGCATTACCCATGCCACAAAGCATATGCTGCTGTTCGCACCAGTTCAGGCGGTCGTAAACAAGATCTCGAAGTCAACACTGGACAGATTGGTTTACAACAAACTCCTATAAATAGCTACATATTGTTACCCCGCGTAACAATAAAACCAAGACAACCATGTAGCACGATCGTGATCAACTAGCAAGTCACAATATTGCTTCCGCTAATTGTGTTTTTGCAGACCGCTATAGCAATCCATCGATTCCATGTCACATGACGTGTTGAGTTGTGCATATTGTTATCCTGACATGCTGACTTGTGATCACACATGTTGGGCAGGGCAACAGGCGAAGCTGCCTCACGATTTACCAGTGCGAACTGGAGTTTAGTGTGAGCACTTAAGATCTAAGCCTAGCTGAAATATAGCGAAATTACTGACAAGCCTTTTGCACTACCGAAACAGAGAGAAGCCTTTTACATGTGCTTGCAATCAATATTTATTTGGTTTGTGTCCAGCCTGGTGATCGACGTTAATGGATAAGCAAAAAGCTTCACGTGTGAGGCTGACATTGATCTAGCACTAATGCCTCTACGCAAGTATCTGGCACGTGCCTGATGGTGACGGGCTTCTGGCGATCACTCGTCACGCTCCATTAGGTGTGCAGAGCGAGCAGAATAAAATCTTATTTTTCTTTACGTTTTCTTTGATACTAATAACATCACAGTTTGCGAGTGCTTTCTTCCATGTCGCAATGGTCGGACCAAAAGGTATATATTGGCGCGAGAGATTCGAACTAACTGGAAAGGGAGTTTCCCCTTCGACATCTGATCATTCTTTTTTTGCAAAGAAACCAAAAATTACAGAGCAGAGTCGCGTTACTGGATAATCTTGACCTCACGAAAGGTCACGAGCATCTCCATAATGTGTATACACCAATCTCGGATTTACTCTGAAAGCATTGAAAAAGTGTCTCCCAAATCATAATTCGCGAACCGGCGCAACATAGCGGCAAAATCGCGAACAAAAAATGCGGATAAAACAAAACGTGAAACAAGCAACAAAATTTCCACCCACAGCATACGCATGTTTGCACACGTCACGTGTTTGGGTATTAAATGCGTTGCACAAGTAGTTTAAGCTAATTCAGACAGTTAGGCTTTAGGAATAACATGCGCGTCTGAAATAAAAACATGCGGCTCAGGTTCTTCAAAAACAAAATGTAACTGAGCTACAGGGCTGCTATCCATGAGCATGACCACAGAGTTTCACAAAATGTCAATCCTGGGTTCGTGATACAAAACCCAAAATCACAAAAANCAAAAGGATTTTTTTGAATCTGACTGGTTATGGCACTCGGAAAGAATTTGAGCATCCTGGTGGTTAGGAAATCAAGTAAAGGTATGTTNCAGACATTTTGTGTCTCAACATGTATTTTATAAATATAATCGCTAAAGTGGAAAGGCAATAATACTTTTTGAAATAAAAAATATCCAAATTTGAAAAGCAGCTGCCGAAAAAAATCAAGTTTCTACACTGTTACTTGCGCAGGAGAAGTGCAAAAGAATACACACGATGAGCATCGACGATAACCAATCAGAGGTCAGAAGAAGCTGAGAAGCGACATGACGAGTTTGTGGCATTCGAAATCACAGCCAGCTCAACGTATGACACAGTAACCACAAAGGAGACTGTTGATCACGTAGCCAACTAGAAGTGAAGAAGGCAATACCGAACAAAGGAATGCTGTGTTCACTGTTGTAACCGTTGTATGCGTTTTTGTGTGACTTTGCCAGATCATCCGCGCGCATACTGCATGCTCTGCACGATCACCTTACATAATAAGTGAACTAGGATTTAAGATAGCAATAGGAAAATCGAAACTCAGAACCAGATAGGGTTGCCAGATGGCCGGTATTTTACTGCTCAATTTAGCAGAGACCGGTAAAAGGCCGGTATTTTGAAAATCAGTGCCTGAAGCCGGTGTTTTGAAAAATATAATTTCCTGTGACTTCAAAAAGAACTAACGCGGAATTTGTCACTTTACAAGGACTCTAGTAGTGAATCTTGTCAGGGCAATTCCTTCAGCGAAGTGAATCTGCTCCTGCCGACGCAATCCTTGGTGCGATTGCCACGTCACACACACACCCAAATGTAACAAGCCAGCCAAAATACGGGAAAGTGGCTTAACAATACTGATTGTCTCTCTGTTTTCCCTGTGCCACTTACGAAATATGACACAGCTTAGATCTGGCACTTTTGATAAAATGGCCGGTATTTTTACAAAACGCATTTCGCAACCCTAAAACCAGACAGTGAACCTGCAATGCGACAGGTCACGTAGCTAAAAAGAGCGTTTGCACCAGGCACTTGCAGCTGGGAGAAACGTGTCATAAAAGAAAACTTAAGAATCACGATGGCAACTGCAGTCTGCAAACCTGACGTCGTAAACTAAAAATTGAAAGGAGAAATCCTGGGAATAAATCCAAAAGCAATCACCTCAGTTGAAACAAACCAAGGAATATTGTCACGGCAGGGTGGCCTATCGAGAACAGAACGTATAGCGGCGTTGAAACCATAAATAATTCTGTTTGTGACGACACAGAAAATTGATAAAAACAAACCAGGAAGCCCAAGAGTCACGAGAAAACTATGTCGTGAAACAAACCTTCCGAAGGGTGAATAGAAAGCTGTTTGTAACAGATTCAGCCAGTGGTGCCACTCCTGATGTTTTTCCACCAGATTTAGTGCTTTTGCATTTCGTCTAGTGTTCTAGTGTTTTTTCATAGCTATCTTCTGTTTTTTTATGAGTGAGCTGAATGTAATTAATTGCACAATTTTGTAACTGTAATTGAGACTTTTTGATTTTGTGCAATTGTAATTTGCTAAAAATTCCACCTAGTTACATCTGAAATTACACAAGAGCATATAATCTGTTTTGAGTTAAGCCGCTACGAAATCATCTGTTTCGGTGACCTGTACAAACAAACAATTGTTGCTGCTATCTCCCGCTTTCTTGGTCTTTGGTTTACAGTGAGTTGCACCATGTCTTTGTTTGCATTGCAACGCACCTTCAGGCCATTTTCATTGTGTTTAAGTTTGCCTTTTGCTTCTACAGCTAACTTGAATTGAATTACTTTAAGAAGATCAATCAATAGTATTTGGTAATAAAAACTAGTATTGTTCAGCCCTACCATCGTATAGCATAGTTAGCATTGGTTATAAGCACTGCTTAGTATTGTTAAGCCTGCATATTAGCCCGTTCTGAAGAGTGATGACCTCCACTTCTGCTCATCATGGTGTTATATCTGATAATGAAGAAAGCACTGATCCCCACTGCTTTCCTCGAAAAAAATTAAAAAGATGTGGTATCGACAAACATTCAATCGCAACTTTCTCTGTGATTCTGCTTTTAGACTGATTGAAAGAAATGATCCATAGTCTGTGACACATAAATAAATATATAATGTTCAAACACCCGGCTGTTCTCACGTACACCAATTTTCTTGTAATCTGACCAACCTGTCAAGTATTTGTAATCTAGTGTTTTTTTATCATGAAATCTAGTACTTTTCCGCAACAGCAGAGTGGCAACACTGTTCGCAGTCTTAGTTTGACTCTGGTTTCGGTGGCATAGAGAAACTACGTTGTGGCAACCTAAAAATTATGATTGCGTACAGCGGGAAATAGTGAACAGAATAACGGTGAAATGCAACATGTATGATGGTTCCTAAGGCGAGTAGAGTTACAGGTTAAATCAGTGCTGAAAGGAATGATGGCTCCTGTGGTGGATAGAATCATAAGTTGATTCAACAGCTATGGGCTAAAAGATATATAGTAGCAACCTACGTCACACCTTTTTAGGTTTGGTCTCAATGACAACTAGCTATACCTTAGTACGAACAAATGTACGCAAATATATGGGTCAGCGACAGAATTGTATTGCAAACTGCACTAAAAGAACACTTTGCAGTATTGCATTACGAGACCGCAAGCACAACGCAACAGCCGCGGGGCGAACACAGGGGCATAATTAAGGAT
>JGI24158J21664_10013677_pt1 | contig 10698 bp, 4 predicted proteins | sample Ectturendosymbi3_FD_21664 | JGI IMG/M metagenome (IMG submission 21664)
ATGCTTTGATCCAAGTAGTTGAAGACAATACAGCAGCTTCACTTGGTCTTCTACGCACAGTAGCAAACTTCTTTAAAACATTAAACAGACAAGTAATATTCCTTAAAACGCGAAAATGAATTTTGGTTCTTTTGTCGTACAATTCCAATCATATTCGCTTGGAAATTAAACTGTAGTGATTTTCGTAGCAGTAGGCCAATTCATGTCGAGTTTTGCCGTTCTATAGCAACATTTTTGTGTTAAAAAATCCATGTTGACTAATTCTTAAACCTTGCAAGTTTGTTGTACATAAGTGAAAGCAGGGTAAGTATGAAATGTTTAGATAACGAAGAGAAAAGTGAATGCTCCTAAGTGGTGAAGCTAAAACTGAAACTAATTTGTTTTACTTTCTTTCTTGGTAGTTCGTGTATTTTGACCTGTATAAGAACTTACTTGAAACATGTTCATTTGGCCATCTGAGGAAAAATATAGTGGCACATGTGCTTTCAGCAAAGCTGAAGCTTGGTGGCGTTCGACCGTAAAAATGTGGTGTCAATGAAGCCATTTGAGACAGTATGCCCAAGCGCATTTATCAACCGTGTTGTGGAATATGTTCACGTGCACACCAGTAGGATCATACATTTTTCAGTTTTACTTATTTACTGATATCGTTTACAAGGTATCTGATTTAATGATTATCAGCCTTCTCTAATAATTTAAATTGTGGCATTTTTAGATGAGTATTTTTTCTGTAAAATTAAAAGACTAACTCCTGCTTGATCATATTTTGCAAGAGTGAGAGATGAACGTGCATTTACACCAATTTAAAACAAGTTTCCGTATTCTTGGAAAGTGGAAGTAGGGTTCATGTATTCATCTGAAAAGAATTATCACTTTAAGTAACTAATACAGCTGAAGGTGGGAGGCAGTCTAGAGGCGGAGTTGGAATCAGATAATCGAAATTGCCCAGAGCCGGAGTCGGATGACAGGACTTCCGACTCCACAGCCCTGATAGCAGGTGTGGCTCGCAGACACAAATTTTTCCCTTAGTATGCAAAAAACTTCATTGCTTTAATGTTTACCACATAGCATGCCAAACTGTTCACATATCATTTTTGTTTACCATTTTGCATACATATCATTTTGTGTTGATTGCGTGATTCACCACAAATGGGATGTGCATGAAGAACAAAAATATATATATACGTGTCGCGAGCAAGCAATAATAAGAGATTGCGACACATGATCTCTATTGTTGCTTGCTGCCGCGGTGCGAAGCTTTGTGCACATCCTGCTCAGGATTTCCGATCGCAACAATGCTTTGGTCATTTTGGAAAAAAAATGTTGAAAAACTCTGGACATTGAAATTCTAGAGCTGGGGTCCTCAACCTAGAGTCCATGAACCCTTAAGTCAGGCCTGCAGAACTCAGAAAACTAGAAGGGCCAGATTGATCAGCACAAATTTGCTGTGTGCCAAGTAAGCCGATGTCATTGTAGTTGAAAGATCCTCACGGTCTTTTGAGACCTTGATCAACTTTCTCACATATCTGGTTAAAACGTTATGATTTATAATAAACAAACAGCAATTTACTGGTTTATTATAGGTCATAACTTTTGAACCAGAAATGTTAGAAAGTCGATCAAGGTCTCAAAAGATGTGGATTCTAGCTAGATTCCAATGAAAACGTCAGCAAAATACTTCTGTCTAGCTGTTGGGCCCAGGTCTGTCTGTCTAGCTGTTGGGCCCAGCAGCCAAAAATGGCCAAAACCTACCTTACTAAATACTTACGACGTAACTCACAAAAAAATGAAACCCAAAACCAAAACATTTTTTTTCATTGCAGGCTTGAAGACTTTCCAAGTCTTTTAAGGGTTTGAACAGCTCTATAGCGCAACAGTCGACAAAGATATTCCCAAAAAAACACATGCAAACTGCTGGATTTTAGCCTTAGCTTATAAGAACGAAAGGTGTTAAATTAAAAAAGATCACAAAAAATTATTTCCATCAAAAAATTATTTCCATCAAAAAATCCAATGTTTTTGATTTTTTAAATCATGGTTTTTATTAGACCTGGTGTCTTGAGGACAAACCAGGAGTTGCCAGGTGAACCAAAAATACTGGACCTGAAATGGTGACCCGAGGACTGCAACAAAAGCTTACAACAAACCCTAGGTAGTGCAGATATCACTGCTGAGACCACTCCATCAATGTATGTTTAGCCCACTAAATCCTAGTTCCTAATGCGCCACTTTTCTTGCAAAATTTATGCAGGTTTGCACCATCATAACTCACCAGTTGAACATCTTTATTATCGTTATTTTCTGATTTGGTGTTCAGCTAAAAATTGACCTCATTTTTTGTTGGTGACATCATAATTGGGATAGGTTTAAGGTTTTATGGATGACAGCAAGCCCGGGTTGCCAACACCAAAAGCCAATTTTTGATCTACAGTAAGTTTTTAGTGGAAACTAGGCTAGATTACGAGTCTTTAGAGGGTTTGCTTGACTTTCTTGTGTTTCTTGTTCCTAATGAGTCCCTGAGGATTGGGCTAATTATTTTGTGTTTTTTTGGCCATAACTTTTGAACCACAAATGCTAGAAAGCCAATCAAACATTTTAACAACTTGTATTGCAGCCTAGTTCCACCAAAAACGTTAGTCAAAAAATGGGCTCATGGCATTAGCACCCAGCATGGCCTGATGTCATGATGCCATCCAAAAAACTCAAAGCTAAACCTACCACAATTGTGACGTTACCCACAAAAAAATAAAAATCTGAAACTTTCTAATTTTTTTTTATCGAAACTAAAGACTTTCCGCATCTTTAAAGGGTTTGAACAGCTCTCTAGCAGCTCAATCGCCTGCGGAGTTATGGCTGAACAAACATTTCAGCCAATATCAATCAATGGGCAAAGGATACCTTTTGTAGGACTGAAAGGGTTAAATAAGTCTGAACCTGCTTGCTCTTAGTGTTTGTGGTGACTAAACCTAACCATACGCAACCAACCACGCCCTCAATAATGTACATGCCAGCTACCTAACCTAGCAGTTGACCTTGCATAGCTGTTGCCATCTACCTCTAGTCCAGCTATGTCCAACCAAAATGGCTTACTGGGCCAAAAATCATGTCACTATCTTAACCAGGGCCGCATATTTGATTACATATGATATTAACACTTTGAGAGCCGGCGCACAATACATTTGTACTTCGATTTCGGCCTAAAAAATAGCAGTTTTCGGTTGCCTTACCAATGCCCTAGCTCCTCCGCCGATTGCGCTNTAGAGCTGTTCAAGGGCTCAAACAGATCGGCCAGTCTAGAAGATTGCACTCATAAAAAAATTCTTTGGTTGGGGGGTGCTAATTTTTTGTGACTGACATCATAAGTGAAGTAGTTTTGGGGTCATTTTGGCTCATGTTGCCTGGCCTAAGGCCCAATCGCTACGCCAAAGTGTTTCGCTGAAGTTTTTATTGGAAACTAGACTCGAGTCCAAGTCTTTTGAGCCTTTGATCGACTTTCTAGCATTTCTGGTTCAAAAGTTATGATCTTAAATAAACAAATTAATTAATTATTTATCTAATTAGTCAAATATTTTTATTATTTTAGATAAGGGGTGACAAACCTATTTGCAATTGCGGACCACTCTGTCAGTTACTGCTGAGTAAGCGAGCCGTATCACAACTTTTGTGACAATCACAACTTTTGAACCCGAAACCTCAGCAGATCATCCAAAGTATCAAAAGATTCGGATTGTAGCCTACTTTCCAGTAAAAACTTCAGCGAAATACTACCACCTAACGGTTGGCGCCTAGGGCCAAGCAAAGTGGGCCAAGGTGGCCTAAATGTCCTTCACTTTATGACGTCACTCACAAAAAAAACCGCAACCGCAAGCAAAGAATTTTTTTCTAGTGCCTACAAAACTTGCCACGTCTTTTGACGCTTCGACTAGGCCCATAACCTGAACAGGAGCGGAGATATTCCTGCGTAAAGCCACGTGCATTTAGGCGTTTTTTTCCGAAAATCCCCGAAAGCAGCCGGACGCCAACGAGTTAATGAGGGCCGCACATTGAATGACTTAGATCTAAGCAACAAAATTTAACTGAAGTTAATACACTGAAAGCGTTCGAATCACGTTCTAATTGCAAAGTTGAAAGCGTTCTAATTGCAATGTTTACAGATGTGATAAAGTGGCACTGAGGAGACACCTGCATCAAAAATGTCAAATTCAAGGTTATCAAAATAAGGAAAGGTTGTCAATATGTAGGATGCACTTACTATAGCCAATACCTAAACTGGGCCGCACAAAACCTTCGCCTAGGCCGCATGCAGCCCGAGGACCGCGGGTTGGACATAGCTGCTCTAGTCACTAGACCAGCCATGTCCAACCCAAATGGCTTAATGAGCAAAAAATTAAGTCACTTTAACCAGGGCCGCACATTGAATGACATGTTAATGAGGGGCCGAGGGCCACACAATGAACAGCTTACTTAGATCTTAGCAAACTAAATTAGCCTAATCTAATGTACTGGAAGCTTTTGAATCCTAACTGCAATGGTAACAGACATGATAAAAGTGGCACTCTGTGGACCACCTGCATCAAAAATGTCAAATTCAAGATTATCAAAATAAGGACAGGTTGGCAGTAAAATAATTTTACTATAGTGAAAACCTAAACTGGGCCACATAAAATGTTTGCTTGAGCCACCAACTCCAGGGCTGCAGGCTGGACATAGCTGACCTAAACACTTCTTATAAATAAATGAACTATGTGAAATTTATTAGGTACAAATGCTATTGCTACTGTACTGTGTAGGGTCGTTTCACCAGTATGTGGATGAAAACATCAAAATTTTACTGAATTAGCTATTTTTCAATAAATACGTTAAATAACAATGCTAGCAACACTTTATAAAAACCATCCTCTATCATACGAATCATTCACTATCAAATTTCATTTTACATAACCCCAGTCACACGCCCCCAATCAAACCCATGTTTCGGCTCAATATGCAATGAGAGCGCCAATAAGCAGATGGTGCAAATGACATAACATCAAAAAATTTATGATTTTCGTTAACAGGAGTGAAATGTCAAAAGTATTTGTTTCCAGTTATTTCTAAGCAAGAATTATGATAAACACTAATATAATTCACTAAAATTTACAGCATGTTGGCTTATTAGTAGATACGGTATACCGTTCACATGGATCTGTATGACGTCACACAAGCACCAAACCTTTTTGTCTGCATTCTAGCACCAAACGTGCACGAGGACTGTCGCTCATAAATCTATAAAAAAATGGAGAAAGGAAGAAGGTACATTCGTAGAAGTAGGCAAGCTATTAGAAAATAGTTGCAAGAGCAAGCACACAAAAAAAAATCCGGAGCTCTATGAGCAAGTTTGAGCAGTGTAGCCATGTTTGTGTGGGCAAATGGGAATTTTGTTTTTTCAGGTCAAACGCTATGAATGCATAGTTGGTGCACGCTATGAATGCATAGTTGGTGCAAGTTTCACGTGGTGAACAGCCAGATTTCGTTCAATCTGCTTGAAAATTGGTAGAAGCATCCAAGGAGGATTAAGGAATATAACTATTATTTACAAATTTATTTGTTTTTATATTTTTTCCATAAAAGGTGTTTGTATATCGAATTTCCGCATACTAGGCCTATCCGCATGTATGCGGACCACCAGTATACTATATACAGTATACCATAACACAATCTGAATCATCCATTAATCAAGAAAAGGAACTGGAGTGGATCAATGAAAGTCAAATCAACACCATAACTTTGATTACATGGGGTCGATAGCAGCCTACATAAGAGAGCAGACTTGTGTGTTATTGTGACCAGACCAACAATCACAACACTCTACAGCAGTCATCATCAGATCAAGGTTCAATTTAAACAAACAAGAAAAGATGTCTAAACCCAATAGATGTGGGTGAATCCACTGAACCAACTGAATACCACACAATGATATATCTATGTCTGTGCAAGGGCTAGGCATTCTCTCTTGACCTGTAATTTTATCTTATCACGTCCTGTGTTTGTTTGTTTGTTCTTCTTATTGTGCTCATTTATTTCCAACTGTTGTTCTCTAACACTTATCAACAGGTACTTAGGCTAATAGACAGAGTTAGAAACTTGTTTGGTTGACTACTGTAGATGACCGCCAGTGTATTTCACAATACAATCAGTATCACGCCAATCTCTCAGCCTAGGCCTAGATCTGTTGTATGTGAATTGTGGAACAGTGACAATCTGCATTTACGATGATAAATAAAATATCTTGCTATTATTTGTGTTTTCAATATTCCTTATTCCCATTGACATTTGGTTACTTTTTTGCAATGGCTTTTTGTAGGCCTATAGACCTAGTTTGAAGTTTGTTTTTTAGCTCAGCTAAGTAAAAAACAAAAAGGAGTTAGTAACACAAAACAAGTAACAACAGCCTAAATCAATCTATCGAAGCTGAACCGAAACTTGCAAAGAAGTTCAAAACACTATCATAAACTTCACTCCAAATCCGGTAAACCAGAGACTACAAATCCAAATGCATCAAAACATAAAATGAGGCAGAGCCAGGATTACAACCCAATTCCGCTTTCATCTCTGCTCCACGTGCCCTTTTCGGGAAAACTAAATGGAGGGTCGAAGAGGCTGGCACGCTGTGTTTCCGAAAAAATCCCAATTTTGCAGGTGACGCTGCCAGCATTGCAAAGAAGAACGGAGTGTCATATTTTGCGATCCAGGTCCACTCCTGCTTTTAAAAAACTCAGTCCAAGTCCAACCACAGTCTGAAAAATTTTTCAAATGGAAAATCCAAGTCCAAATGAAGTCCAAAAAATTTGAAAAATGCATCCTTTTCACAACAAAAATGCCGCATTTCGTTTCCATTAACTCAGTCCAAATCCGGTCCGGGCCAAAAATTTTGATGTGATTTACAGTCCGGATCCAACCCAAATTCAAAAAAATTTGCTATAGTCCGGACCCAGTCCAATCCAAGTCCAGTCCAATGCTCATCTCTGCAGCAGAGCAGAGATGAATAGATGATCTCGATGTCAAGCAAAATTTCTGACCTCAGCAAAATTTCTGAGCTATCGTTGTTTGTCAGTTATTTTGCTTCTCAGAGTAAAGGAATATAGTTTGGCGAATACTTTTGTGATGTGTGTTGTGCAAAATAAAACTATTTGGTTAGATTTCAGAAGAGCAACAAGCTGAAGTACGGGAATTACTATTTATTTACTTGTAAAACTATTTATTTGTCTTTGAGTTAGCTTACATATAAGTATTGCAGCCACAAATATGCATCGCCCTGAGCAGTGACGGATTTATGCATATGCCAAATAGGCCATGGCCTAGCGCCTCGCCCAACTCCTTCCTGTGACCATTCATTACCAACATAAATTTGCAAAACTGTACAGAGGCATAACTTCACAATTCACTCTGAAACTAGCTAAAATAGAAACTCCAAGACTAGAGCCCTAGCCATTGCAGCACAATGTTCTCTAGTAGTAAACGCTTTTTCAATTACACTGTTTCTCAAATACATGAGCCTTAATAGGCAAATTTGCAGCGTGTTTCATTCGGATATACGTGTGGTTGTTTCTAACTAGATAGCCAGTATACCAGAGCTAGGCAGTAGCGAGCTACTAAATAGCGAGCTACTGTAGCGAGCTAATTTTCCAGTAGCGATAGTGGGAGCAACACTCTTTTTTGAAAAAAATAGCGGATGCAGTAGCGAGCTACCATTTTATCGCTACTGCTATTCACTACTTTGGTGTGAGTGGTGGTCAAAAGAAAATGTTCACAAGAGCTCTTCGTTAGAACACATTGATAGTAATTGTTCTTCTCACTGTTTTGCCTGCGATAAGCTAGCATTATCAAGGAAAATTTTGCTCAGGCTGGTTTTGACCTGATCAATAGGTTCCATGTTAGTTTGGTAAAATCTCAGCATCAGCGACAAACTTAAAGCAGTTGGGGCTTCAAAGCGTTGGCTACTGCTATCACTTTAGCTATCACTAAAGCTGCGACTGAGTTCAATGCTTAGGATATATTGCACTGGGTTCAACATTTCGCTGCATGTGTGACAACGGTTTTGTTTTGAATTATATGTCAATATGACAGTTTTTATAGCTTGGTTCGACATCAGTATATTTGACTGAATGCATAACTTGAAACAAACTAACGAATATGTTTCTAAGGCAGGGGCGTATCCAGAGGGAAGGGGAGACATCTGTCTCTGGACCCGGGCCCAGTCCCCCACCAAAGAGGGCCCCCCACCATGTTCATGTGATTAGCCATATGTGCGACATGTGATGTCAGTTTTAGCGAGAAAAGTTTGTTCGTAGACACCATTAATTATCGATCAGCCAAGCAGCAGTATTTCACTTGAAGAATATGTGACATTGTGACGAAACACCTATTACGCTTATTGGCTTCTTGAAAGTCGGTCAGGTATATGAATCTAGTGAATGCAAGGCGAAGCCACGAAGAACACGTTAGCTTACGTCTCTACTCGTTTCTGGTAGATTTTGCGTCTGCTTTACTCAGATTTGCCCAGGTCGCATATGAGTAGCATTGCTAGGTATGGCTGCCTACGCCCCGTTTAAAGTACATGTCCACTTTTTTCATGAGTAATGAAATTTTCTCTTTGAGTATTGCAAAATAAGCAAAAGCACATGCAGGTACTTCTCTGAGGACATTCGAAAATGTCCTCTTTTTTGCATTCTTATTTTACATAGATATAATCAGTGGTGTAACAAAGAGCTTTGAGTCAGGGTGGAAAACTTAGCTCAAAAAGGGCCCACTAGCCAACACTCGGAAAAAAAACTTGAGAAATGATGGTGAATCTGGATGTAGATAGCTATGCAAAAGTTTTAAATCGCCGGAAAATAATCCGAAAAACGCAAAGAAACAACAACCTACTGAAAACCAAACAAATACTAAAATCGAAATATAACTTAAGGTGGCGGTCTGGTTTTCACATTTAGATTGCCAGGGGGGCATTTTGCCCCTGTGCCTCCCGTCAATTACGTCACTGGCTACGATACATTGTTTCTGCATTCAGTAAGCTGTCCCTACTCTACTGCAACAAGATACGAGATAGTGGCGTAGCTTAGGCCTGTGCGATATCTAATTAATCTATGTTTTGGTCGAGTTAATTCTCGGATAGAAAGGCGGGAATGCTGTCACATTAATCATTACATAACAGTAGTAAATATTTTTTCAGTATCTCAATGGTCTTGGCATTAGAGTGCGTACTGCAGACGCCATTATACTGTACTAGCTTTGCTGATGAAACGTGATACGGTGATCACTGTATTGTACATAGCATAGTGTAGTAGTTTCTAGTAATTGTAGCGAATCCAGGGATGCAAAAATTCGGTCGCTATTGGGACTTTGGGTATTGTGACTTTTGGGACTAATGTGGAAGACTATTATGACATTGAGGGTATTCAGCACCAAAAACGTATTTCTCGTAGCGTAACCAGGTGGCTGTCGCTTTATCGCAGCTTGCCGAGGATGCTTCAGTTGTACCCAGTGTCAAATTCATACTTCATGTCCATCAACAAGCCAACTGTTGTTCTGAAACGTTTCTTTGGACATTCTTTGAGCGAATTCTGTTGACATTAGGACATTTGCAATCATTTGCGGTTGCTTTTATTGAGCAAGTTCAGAATATGGAGAGTTGTCAAAAGCATCAGTTGTTGAATTTGTATCATGTTTCGCCACTGTGAAGGCAAGGATTCAAGAGAGACAATCAGGTGTAGGTTACTTTTCAGGGATGATCACGATCCGGTGTGCCGGTTGGATATCCAACAGGATAGTGAGTTTGCAACCGGATCAGGATATCGGAAACGCTTTTATCGATATTTCGAGAATTCAGACTATTGGAAAAAGTTACACATTGCACCACCATTCATTTATTATCTTCAGAAGCATCTCTCCAGCCTTCTGTGTTATGACTCCAGTCTGAGTGTCTATGGTGTAAGCTCTGCACTGTGGTGTAATCACATTCGCCCAATTAATCTACTAAGTGGACACGCCAAGTTTGTCAGCATGAACCTGTTCCAAGTGTGGCAAGAAAGGGCTCTTTCAGTAGCCCAGACGTTAAGGACGTCGTTTGCTGCGTACCTGGACTAACACTAGCTAGGGTAGACCTCCTGTGATCTGTAGTCCAGATTACCTAGAGCACTAACTCTTTTAATGTGGTCTGTAGTCTATACCAGGCCTTGCAGTCTTCACGCCCATTCTAATTGAGCCTGCATTGACTGGTTGTTGGATGATACCAGGTCAGATAGCTTTTTTCTTTCTTAAACATGTTATGCGATATTGTTGTTTTGTAACATTGACTTGTCAGACTGAATTTTTAGTCAATCATGTCAATATAAATGACATATTTTAAGCCAGTGTATTTTTTGAATGCTGTTTCGGTGTGTAGACTAACACTGCTATGTGGTACGGTTTGGAAGTGGAACAATGGGTAGAATTAATAAACGAAATTATGAATGTGAACTCATTGCTTGATGGTGTTAAAATCTAAACATCGTTACCAACGAAATGGCTAATGAAAGCTTAGTGTGGCAACAGAATCGTCACCAGAAAGCCTAAGGGGGATCTTTACACTTGTGGAGTGAGGGGGGCATTATACAGGGGGTCTTTACATTTCTGCAGTGGGGTTAGACATTCTGAAATTTGAGCAAACATCACTGTTTT
>JGI24158J21664_10013679_pt1 | contig 10697 bp, 4 predicted proteins | sample Ectturendosymbi3_FD_21664 | JGI IMG/M metagenome (IMG submission 21664)
AGCACACGCAAACAATTCTTCCGATCCGTAACCTTTACCTTAAAAAGTTTTAAAAACAATGATGTACATAGTCATAGGCGTAGCCAGGGGACCAAAGGGGCAATGTCCCCCCAATTTTTAGAAAATATAGTCATTTGTGCTTTGAAAGGCGTTTTTGTAAACAAAATAACGTTTATCGTTTAAAATCAAACATTTTCGCCCCCCTCAACATTTTGGGCTGGCTACGCCACTGTACATAGTGTAGCTTACTGTAATAAAAGCGTGTATAGCTGGAAAGACGGCTCCGAACTTTTCAAAACTTTCAAACCAAATGCATGTCAAAAAAATTGATGATCAGTAAACCTTTGTTAAGGCTTGTTTATAGGGAACAATATTTTCATGCAAATAACGGTTAAAACTAAATTTCGAAGTTGTAAAATTGCCATAGCTTGCCAGTGCAGTTGTTTACAAACATCCAATTTACTATTTTAAGCATGTTCCAAAATTGTATGGAACATTTTCTTCCCACAGTAACCGTCGAATGGAGATAAAGGGCGATGTAAACTGTTTTTTCAATGATTTTTGTAAGTCTTCAGGAAAGACTACGCTGACTTGAAAAAGGTTGATAAACCGATCATTCTTATTGTTGATGTAGAATGGGTTTCGAAAATGGGGAAGACAGCAGCTATGGGCACGAGGACAAGCTTTACATGCAGGATATTGATTGTTGACAGTCAGCATTGTGAAGTGTTTTAATTGGTCCATTTCTTTGTATGAAATGTTACCGAAGGTCAAAACCTTCTTTGTCTGAGAGTCCAAAATAAGTAGTTTGTAATAGTAATGAACCTGAAAAGATCAGGGCAGATTTTCAGGAATGGCCGCGATTGCCTTGGCATAGCAGGTAACGTTGCCAATGTATTCTGAGAAAAAAGTTGATTGTTTGCACAGCTGCTGGCATGGATTTTACGTAAATGTCGAAGCCAGGTATTAGAATTTATACCATTTTTCAAGATCTACATATATACGTACTTCCACTGACACAAGGGTAAAATCCACTGAACAAACCAATAAAAACAATTGATTTTCATCAAGTTGTAATACTTTTACAAAATATTAAATACAGTCAACTTTCCGTTTTTTTACCAGCTGTTGTTCAACTTACCAGAGTAATTTACGTGGAAGAGACTTCAACCTGTGTTAGAGACTTTAAAAAAAGTAATTGCAGCGTTAGAAGCAACACGAAATTGTTTCAAAATAAATCCGTTATGGCATTTCAAAAGTGCTTCGTTTTGTTTTTTTCGGTAGCTGTGGCATGCTCCTCAAAGTGATTTGAGTTGTCACTACTCTTTCCACACTTCGCCCGTTGCGTGCTTGGAAATGGAATAAATCATTAACTCGGCAATAAAACTTTGAAATGTGTAATATTACGTGTTGTCGGTGCTGTTGGTCCGCATGCCATCGCACTTAGCCAGCAAAAGCTGGGTTATCTGCAACAATTATTTCCAGTCAACAATGCGAAACACGAAGATTTTCAACGGAAATTAAAAGTTTGGAATGTTGAATGGCTGTTGTTTAGGTCTAGGGAAGCACTTTAAGGAGAACTCAGCAATGCTGTTGTAGAATATGCAGCTTATTCCCACTGGTTTNACTTCACTTATCAAACCCACTTTTCCAGCTCCAAGACATCTCGAAACATTTCACGGATTTCAGCANCCTCTAATAGTTCTACAGGTTTCACACTGAGATGTTACCAAACTAGGTCGTAGATTTAATCACGCCACCTGGTCATCGATTTGATTTTGGGTCAGTCGTCCTGCGGGAGTCGCCAACAAGACTCGCTTCAACGACCTTTCTTGGGACATTTTGGTCACACGGCCGAAACGTACGTGAAAAGATCGTCTCAAAGCACACGACACAAACGCCGAACCATTGCAACTGGGGTTTTTCCATTTGGAGAAGCGGCTCGGTATTCATTGCTTTACACATTTAACAGCTGCGCACTTGGTCGCGAAGCGACACGCCGCGAATTCTTCCGAAAAAAGATCTTTGCCGCTTGAAGTTGAGATAGTGGGCTACATACTTCGGTCATTTCCCAAGATTTGCGACTATAGGTGAGGATCGGAACAAGGACAGATTTAAAAAGGAAAGGTAATCAGTGTTTGATAGCTACCGTTTTGTGACCATGGAACAATAAAGCTCACGCAGCGCTGTGCTTGCTTTTACCAATTTGTGTATCAATGTCTTCTTTCTACTTCCCGTCATTCGTAAATATCCCCTATAATGATACTTGAACTTGACCTACTGCAGTGTATTGCCGCTTATTTGCACCGTACTCTGGCTTGCGTTTTTGGAAAGATATAATGCCTCGGTTTTGTTAGTGCTCATTTCCATTCCGGTTTGATCTGACGCAGCTCCAAACAGATCAAGTGCATATTGAAGGCTTGTTCAGAAGATGCAGTTAGCACCAAATCATCTGAAAGGAGTAAACGTCGATCCTGCAGTTTCCAATAATGACACCCTCGTCGATTCGGTGCTTAGTGTCTATCTGAGTAAGACTTACGATGAAGAGGAGTGGTGACACTGACTGCACACACCCTTATCGGAGTCGAACACGTAAGGCCAACGGTTTTGAATTAACGCTGCTGACACGGCTAAAAAATTCTGAGCAGGAATGTAATGACTTGATGAGCAGTATAGCAGGTATCTGCAATGATATGTTTATGTTTTTCACTGTAAAAAGGTAATTACATGAAGCTTCTCCGACTATTTTCCCTACAAGACCCATCCCTTTTGGCTTTGTGGAATGCAGTTTTCTCAACACTGTCGTTTACCCATAATTTTCCTTGTGGAAGCTTTTCTGTTAAATATACCGTTAAATTTAAAGCAACTTGGGTGAATATGATGAGTAAAACCGTGATTATGGGGTTGCAAAGAAGACTTACTATGCTTTTTATAAACCTTTGCGACGTGCACTATGCTTGGTTAGCAATCCCCCTAATTTATGCAGAGCAAAGTTTTTTAAAAAACAACGATAAAATGTCAAAAACCAAAAGTTTTGTTCCAAATGCTGTTGCAATCAGATATTCACAAAATTTAATAATGATTACTTCCATTTTTGGAAAGGTCAGCCACTTTTTGGCAACAACAAATGCATAGTTCGACAAATACATCGAAAAATTTTGACGATTCCTCATTTTTATTTACTCTTCCTTTTTCTATGTGCTGTATATTGTGCTTGGTGTGATGCAGCGTTGCAGCAGCATTCCTTCGAAGCGACAAAACCTAAGACTTCACAAATTTTTCTGACATAGCTGATATAGAACTTTGAATACAAAAAAATCTGATTACACCTTGGCAATAATCACCTTACATCTTCAATAGCAACATTGTTATATCAAGGAGAGAACCCTGGTAAAATTAGACAAGCGGTTGCAGAGCTACCTCTATTTTTTACAAAGGGAGCGACGGTAACGGCAATGTTTGAAAAGATACAAAAATACATCAGGAATTTCACACATCAGCGTAGATTTCACTTAAAGCTGTGATATTCAACATTGTCCTGATCACGTACCCACAAGTGTTCTTTACTGTCGCTGTGCACCACCGGCACCTGTTCTACAAGAACATATCTTGCTCAAATGTACTTGTAATTAATAAAACATACTAATACATCAATGAAAAACAGTGTAATTTAAGGTTTGCAACTCTTCAACATAAGCAACAATCGCTGTTTAAGTTATGTGAGCGTTGGTAATTAAACGGTGATTGAATACTGCGATGAAATGTGTAATTTGGTACAGTTGCAATTTGCAATAATGGAGGCCATTGAATTGTCTGACAAACTGCGCATACACCTCGAAAGCTGCTCGCGTACCACCTGGAAGACCACAAATTGGGAACCGCCGATATAAAACTTTTAGAATGGTACATCAATAATTCTTTAGCAAAATTTTTTCAAAGTATGTTTTCATTTCTGTATTGAAAACTGGTGTTTCAACTTAGAAGTGGCGAGAAGCCATAAACGCACCAATGCCCTTATTATTAACTGAAAAAACGACCCACACATCTCAGCCATTTTGTTGATAACAACGGGTGTCTTCTTAATTTCACATAACCTCTGCCCTTTGTTGGCTCTGGAGTGCCTGATCTAAGTGTTAAAGAATTTGTAAACGTTCCATCCAGGTTATTCTATATTACATGCGTTTCAGCAAAAAACTGTCTCACAGCTTGCTTAGCAACTACCATGGGTGTCGGAATAATTTTTTCCAGAGTGGCCAAAGTGATGAAATTTCATTTTACCAGGTCCTAAATGAGGAGAAAATGTTAATAGCAAAATATCAAATTTCAAAATCCAGGGGGAAAAGACCCCTCTTCCGACGCCCGTTGCAACTACGATCTACTGATGACGACTGTCTAGCAGAGTGCCTCTCAAAATATGTAGCAGTAACGCAGCTTGGCAAACTTTGAAACTGAAATCGTGACCGTTCGCAATAATAGGAGATGAACGACTGCATCGGTTAATATTTTATTGATACGCGATTCAAATATTTTATGCTGTTGTTCTGTTACAAATTTCGCAATAGATGTGATTTCACTAACAGCTGTTTTTTGTTGTACTGTTACGAGTAACTGATGCAACACAAATGGCCCGAAATATGGGGACAATGTCCCCAGAAGTGCGAACGATGTTGGTCACGTTTGTGTAATTCGCTGCAAATCGTCTTAACAAAGGATGTAACTTTTGCTTACATTTACCCAAAAAAATTGCAGATTTGCGCTGCTAGACGCAGATTTGCGAACACCCTTGCCATTCTTGATGTTTACAAAAACCACCCTGCGAAGTTGCTGAAGCCAAACTAGCATCACTTTTAGCATCATTCAAACATGCGGCAGAGACAAAGACGATCGACATTAGCCCTTTGACAAAAAAATAAAGTAAAAGAGCTTTCCAGCTTTAGATTCAGTCACTATCGCTGCTCCGAACAGACTATGGCAGCGTCAGAAACATGTACGAAGTGTAGACCAGAATTTGGGCACAACACCAAATGTCATGGGCTATAGCCTGATAGATACTGCTTGCATTTAGTTGGACGTCAGTGGAAATTAACTCAGTATATGGCATGCTTTCATCGTTGGCATGCTTTCATGCTTACATATGGCATGCTTTCATCGTTGACATCTCAGATTTGAACAGATTGTCAACACTTTTCACAGTTATAAATGATTTATGATAAAACCCTATCCATTGATGAAAATCAATGAAAATTTGGAAAAAGCTGAAATATACTTCTGCACCATACAAAAGCCATGAAGGCAATAACTCTTGAACTGGAAACCAACGAGCTTTAGCAATTTCTGACATGCTCTGCGACTTGATTTATTACATTCGTAGCTGCAATCATTGATAGTCCATAACTACTTTATCGTTTCACTACAGTATATTGGCTGTGGCAGTAAGCAGTTGCTCATCTACAAAGTAGGCAATGGTCGACGACAGACTCATTGGCAACCAATCTCTGTACTTCAAGCGTTTAGCTATAGCTTGTTCGCTATGAGTCGGTTTTGTAAGCCATCGTGAAACGTAATACCCACGGATCTAATTGTTTAAGGTCCTTGAGAACAGCACCTAATACGGCTTTTGTAGCCTACGCAACTTAACAACTGTCCAACATGACCTTGTGATAGTGATACATGCATGAAGCAGCAGGATGAGTAAGCGTTTGCCATTGCCAGTCCAGAAATTCTGCATTTTCCTTGATATTTGTGTGTTTGTCAGCGAAAACGTGAAGAAAGTCGCGAGGCTTGTGTGTGCCCGTTGTGCAAACCAAAGCAAAACAGACGTAAGCAAGCAGAGTAGTGGTTGCTATTCCAGACTAATTTGTTACAAAGAAACAACCTTCTAGTTGTGATGCTGCAACAGCCGTTGGGACTTCTTTGGGTGTCTCTTCCTTTTCAGTATTTTGCCTGCGCATACGCTGTATAGCAACTCATCCTCTGTGGTGGGGATAAGTAGCTTACTATTTCAAAAATTTTGGCCACTGTTTCAAGAAATTGGAAACGCCGAGATGTTTTTGGAAACGTATGGCACGTGCTTTATTAATTTTTTGTCTTATGATTGCTCAACTGCGCTTCTTTGTGACAAAGCGCAGTAACAAACAAAATTATGGTTGAATTTTTATATCTTAGCAAACACCGCGTCATACAAAGCTTGAGTAATGCGAAAATGCTACTTTTATACACAGGCAATGGTAAGTTGTTTTTGCAGATGACAAAGGCGAATTAAAAATGATTATCACCAAAATTACTCGAAACATGAAAGTTGAGTATATAATGTTGCAGGAGTTACTGTAACCAGAAAAACTGTTTAGGTAAGTAAAACCAAGGCCGCAAACAACCCACGTGTTTAAGGGTGGAAAAATGGTTTCGGGAGGGGAACAGAAAATTGATAAAATCTACTAAAACTTGCAAAAACAACAAAAATCCGCTTGAAATAAAAAATCTAATTGCCAGAGAAGTAGACCTGTTTACTCATGCTTGCAGCTTGGATGGGTGAGACTAAAAGTTAAATTTTTTCTTCGCTATATTTGCAGCAAAATCTGTTAGGCAATGGCGCAGCCAAAATGAGGCCGAAGAGGCCATGCCCCCCCCGAAACAAACTTGCCAAGTTTTTTACTGGTGTTTTGTATAAATTTTCAACTGTTAGAAAATAAACGGAAGAAACAGTCGGATTGAAGACAATGTCAGTGACTGATTACGTCATTAGCTGGCCCCTCCCGAACAAAATTCGGGCCTAGCCCGAGTCTTCGATCACGACATCGTAGGAGGTGAGCTTGCTTGCTTTGTATATTTGTGCCAGCACCCACTTCACTGAATTTCAAACGAACGATAAATTGTCCAGTAACTCAAGCTAATATGAATGAGCCTAGTACGCAGAGATTTCCTCGGGCTCATTCGTTAGAGCCGGAGTTGCCCTCTGCAATTCAGTATTTTTTGAAATATAATCCATATGAGATTGAATATTTTTTTGAAGCAATTAATTTGCATAGAACAGGTTTTCTAAGGCGTTTTAGGGACCCAATTCGGGTCCCTAGAATTGAAAATCGGGTCCCTAGAATCAGCGAAAATTGTCATCGAGTCCCTGGAATCAGAGAAAATCGGGTCCCTAGAATCAGAGAAATCGGGTACCTACAGATCCATACTGGGTACCTAACATTTTCCTTCAAAAAAACTGGCGTAGAACATTGGATTTAATTCCAATCCAAATGGACAGTTCCCATTCGAGGACAATTTCAAACGAATAATAAATTGTCCAGTAGCTCGGGCTCAGTGTTGCCACTATGTTGTTGCAGAAAAGTACTAGATTTCATGATAAAAAACACTAGATTCACAAAAAAAACACTGGATTACAAATACCTGACAGATTTGTCACATTACAAGAAAATTGGTGTTGTACTTAAGAACAGGAGGGTGTTTGATGAACACTATATATTTCATTTTTAGAGGAGAGCAGTGAGGATCAATGTTTTCTTCAGGTATAACATGAGCAGAAGTGGAGGCCATCACTCGTCAAGAAAGGCCAATATGCAGGTTTAACAATACTAACTAAATAAGCAGTGGTTATAACCAATGGAAACTAGACTATTATACTAAGGCTTAACAATATTAACTTTTATTACTAAATAATCTTGATTAGTCCCCTAAACTTAAAGTAATTCAATCCAAGATTACAAGTTAGCTGCAAAAGCAAAAGGCGAACTTACAATCAATGCCAGAAAATGCGTTGCAATGCAAACGAAGACTTGCGCAACTGATTCTACACCAGAGACAAAGAAAACGGGAGGTAGTAGCAACGTTTGTGTTTACTGTTTGTTTGTACAGATCCCTGAAACTTTTAACAAATGACCACAGTGACTTCGCAGCAGTTTAAGTCAAACCAGATTATATGCTCTTGTGTAATTTAAGATGTAAGTAGGTAGCATTTTCAGCAAATTACAATTGCACAAAATGAAAAAGTCTGAATTACAGTTACAATTACACAAAATTATGTAATTAATTACATTCAGCTCACTCATAAAAAAACACTAGATAGCTATGAAAAAGCACCAGAACACTAGATGAAATGCAAAAACACTAGATCTAGTGGAAAAACACTACGAGTGGCACCTCTGCTCGCGCTAATACGAATGAGCCTAGTACGCAGAGAACCAACCGGCGTTATCATTGCTCTGTGACGTACATTACGCAACAATGGACGAGTTCTCATGAGAACTTCCCATTCATTGTTATGTAAATGACGTCACAGAATAAGGATAGTGCCAGCCAGAATGAAAGCAAATGGAAATTTCAATGACGCAAGCCTCGAACGGTTGCATTCAGTGGTCAGTGGCCTCGGTATAAATCGCGTGATGAGCCCCAGTCACGCGTTTGACTTGGAGTCGCCTGTAGGTTACCATATCTGAAGGGGCAAAATTCCTGACAGTCTGAATGGCTACTTTTCGTGACAACAGACAAACGCTATACGGAAATTTTAGTACGTTCTTGCAACTACCAATCCACCGCGAAACAGCATCACTGTCACAGAAGAAAAACATCATAGAATTGTTACACAATAGGTTACAAGCGGTTTTTCTTTCCCGATCTAGACTATTCATAATTTTTTAATGATAAGATCCTCTGAATCTGTCAAAATTCCGGACATTAGAACATTTTTAAAAATTATTTCCGAACACAAATTTTAACACCGAAATTCCGGACATGTCCGGGAACATGTCCGGGAATTTCTGGTTGTGTGGCAACCTTGTAGTAACCACAATTTTGTTTCATAATCGAACCTCGTAGAAAACTGCGGAGTCATTAGTTTTTATCGCAGCCACTTGCACAGTGATGCTGATTTTTTGTGGCACAAAACATTTTTACCTTCAGTCGCCATCAGGCGCACAACCAGGGGGGGCATTTGGGGCGTTTGCCCCCGTCGAAAATTTCAAAACATTGCATAGCAATTTTGTCATTTGTAGAAACTTTCAAAGACTGAAGATGAAATTTTATATTCTAATCAATTTTAAGAAATCTTATTTGATTTTTTCTTTGGCTTGCTCGTTAATTATCTCCTTACAAGATTTATCTTGAGACAGGTTATCTGATCGAAAATTTCGTAAATGATTTGTATTCAACCACAAATATGCTGGAAGTGTCAAACTGGGAGATAGTTTAAAATGTTCGTATTTTTAAGGCATTTTTTGTCTATTTGTTCGTGTACTATTTTGTCTTAGACAGGCCTCAATTTGCCGTCATGAAACTTTATAACATTAGGGTACTGTACTGTTGAACCGTGCAAATTGCTGGAACTTTCAAATTGATAGAGAAATCTTTACATAGCAGTTAGTGCCTCGTCAAACCGCTTGTTTTTCTACGACTTTTTGATTATTATTTATGTTAGGGGCAAAGCGGATCACCATTATTAACGTAGCATATTTCTTAAAAAAGCGTTGTTTAGCTGCTTTTTCTCTTCGAAGCCTGATATTTTTTAACTAAATTTAGGTTGAGGACTGCTTCACGTTTTAGTGTCTTTCTGGGTTGATCCCAGTATCACGGCTCTGAAAAAAGGTTTAGCAAAGTGTCATACGAGTGCTAGTCAAGTGTTGAACGCACCTACCCACTAGAACACATTGGCTCCAAATGACGCTTTACAAGATCCTAACTTTTGCAACCAGTGCAAGACCTGAAAACTCATAGCCCTAAACGTCCTTCTAAAAACTTTCACACAACTCATGGATGCCAGAAAAATCCGTTTTGCCCCAAACACACCTGATCCGTTATGCACCAAAGGCACAAGACACCTGATCCGTTTTGCCCGAAATGATAGCATTCAAAGATCCCCTCACGCTTGACATGGGCTATCTTTCCAGTTTGGGATCTTCATTTGTGATAGAAATTCAAGCACATGCTAAATGAATCGGGCTAGAACGAATTTGCTAAAACAAGACGAAAATTAGGAAGGTTTACTACTGTAGTAGCTTATACATCTGTCACACTGAAGCCATGACTACACTAGTTGAGTACGGAACCAGGTGTTTTCATGAGAATACTAATTTTTACTCTTTCCTGATCGTTCGGTCTGCATCTTGATTAAAATTGAAAAGTTCTCATTTTCGGAAATGTTGCGAAGAGAACTTTTATCTGTGTGTCAGGCTTGTGCAGAATCACATGCAAATATTTTCAACTACAGCAAAACTGTTTGACGTTTAAGGCTAAGAGTGCAAAAAGCACAGTCACCTCATTACTGACACATGGGTGGTAAAAATCTAAAATCTGTTAACCAATACAAATATCTGGGAGCTGTACTGGATACTGAGGTCTCAGATGACAAAGACATTCAGAGACAACTGCGATAAAAATATTGTGCAGCAAACAAGCTCCGAGCCTCTTCTCCCGGTGTTGAAATGCAGTTAAAAATGTACTTTTTCGTTCCTTTTGTACGTCCATGTATGCATCACAATTATGGTGGAATTTTAAAAAGTCATGTATGCAAAGATTGCGTGCGGCCTATAATTTTGGATGCAGAGCTCTATTCCACCTGCCCTGGAGAGCGAATGTTAGTAGTGATGACTCATCAGTCATCAGTTTCAATGTAACATTCCTACATTTGAGGCTGTAATAAGAAAAAATATGCACTTGTTTCTCGAAAGATGCAGAAGGTCTACTAACGTAATGGTTGCCTG
>JGI24158J21664_10013682_pt1 | contig 10696 bp, 6 predicted proteins | sample Ectturendosymbi3_FD_21664 | JGI IMG/M metagenome (IMG submission 21664)
GGGAAAGCGTCCGAATCGACAGCAATAGAGATCACATGCCATGATCACTCTATGCTGTATTGGGATGCGCAGGATTTTATACTTCTCAGCTAGCTCAGGTACTTATCTGTGGTGACTACCGCGCCGAACCTTGTAATGGCCCTATTGCCATTGCACCATCATTGGAATGCTTGTGTATATGCCATTGGAGATCAATGTCCATAGCAACATTACAAATCACATAATTTCTCAATCGTTCAAACCGTGTAGAATGGGTAACTTGCCAAAATGCCACAAAGGACACGTCTTTTTTATTTTGTGTGCTTTTCTTTAATGTAAATCCAAAACTGGGTGAAAAGCTATCCGATAAAAGAAATATGTCAAGAACAGGTAATCAACCAACCACTCCGCATTTTACCTATAGCGGTAATCGGATTTCTCGCTTTTAAGCAGGCGGCCAGGATTTGGTTTCCAGCATGGGCGCATGGTCCGTGAGACAAGGGGTCGGAGGCCTAGACCCTATATTTTTATGGGTTATCCAAAAGGCAAGGAAACTCCACTATTTTACAGTATTTTTACTTTATCGTTATAAAGTATATCATCTTCAAAATTTTGCTAGGTGCTTGCCCTTATCGATAAGGCAAGCTTATCCTGATGCAAACATCACTGTGACAAATTAGCAAACCGTCTGTGTGCCGTAAGGAATCTCAAGATGGTCGTGTACGCAGTAAAATTCGAAAATATTGCGAATTCCTAAATACATATTACTTGTACAAGAGGTTGGCACCCAGAGGCTGAAGGTACAGACAGAAGTGAAGAGCAAATTAAGACAATGCTTTTTTGCGTACTAAAAGTAGTTAGCACCTCACCATTCCAAGAAAAAATTTCAACAGTTCTGAAACTGCCACATTTTAATCTGCCACTTGCCTGCGCTCATTTTTTTCTTTTACCCTTAGAACAACATTTTCTGCACTTATATTTATATTTACAAACGCTGCTGTTGTCATTGGCCTCATTTTAACAAATCTTATTCCAAACAAGGAAACTTACAAAGGTTCATTGCAGAAAAGATGATAATTAATCCAATACTGGTTTTGGAAAAGACGAAGAAGACAACCAACAACCAAGTAGGAAGAGAATTTGAACGAAAGAAAAACCTGCTTCGCAAAACCAAGCTGGCCGCTTCCCAACTATTTTTGCAACAACTCAAACCTACTCAACAAGCTGTTGGATGTAGCTACTGCAGTTCGACAGTCAAGATAAAAAAACGCATCTGCTGATTTTCGTCTTCTTGCAACTTTGTTTTTAAACCGCATTTTTGGATTGTTGTGTATCGCATTTTTTCAAGTGTATAAGCGTTGTTTGCCTTTGTTTTTTGTGTCTGTTACAAAAACTACATAGTTAAAAATGGATTTGAATTCGGACGATACACAGTAGAGGTAGAGGTCTGGAAGCCAGGAAATACAGCGTGTTGATCATTAGTAGGGGCGACTGTGTTGAACTGCGCCAGTTGAAACTATCACTGATGTGAAATATAATTGTTCACGAATCCTATAAAACTACGTTTAAGCAAAACGCAATTAGATGTTCAGGGTTAAACGAAAATAAGCCTAATTTCCATCCTGTGAAACATAAAGTTTCGTCCTACAACGTCGCTACATGAGTAAAACATTGCCAAGCAAATGTAGTTGGTAGACCTCGATGTCAACGCCACTCAACGCGAAGATCGCAAACAACTTGTGACAAAATTCTTTCTAAACAAGCGAGTCGAGCTGACCTCGCTCTGATTGTTTGCCAAACAACTTCAACTCGGCAGAAAGTATTTTATCATCAAAATCTAAACCTGGTGATCGACAACCGTGGAATAACAGTGGTACCAAGTTGGGCTTCAGGGTTTTCTCCAACCCCCAAACTTTAGAAACGTGTTGGCTTCAGAGTTTTGTAAATACACAAAAGGTTGTCTTTTGAAAAACAAAACTCTGGCGCTTCTCCGCGAACTTACTTGTGGTAGCTTTGAAGGTATTTGACAAGAACGTTTTAATCGTTAAAACCCTGAAGAAAGCAGGAACGTAACTAAGCGGCACAGAACAAATAGTGATTAAAAACAAAATACTCTTTCTGCGCAGATTGTAGTATTGAAAGAGTGTTTGGCAACCACCTCCTGCATACTTATGCAATTGCTGTAACTGTGCTGCTGATCATGGAATCACATTTTTATGAAAAAAAAAAGTTTGTACAGTTTTCCGCTCAAAAGTATAAAAGAACTGGAGTACCAAATGTTCTTTTGAGTGATGAGAATGTTGTCGAACAAGTTCAGTGCCTTACTGTAGGACTTCATTGCTTCATTAAAGGATAGCAATGACGTTGGAGCATGTCCCCTTTTTTTGTATTTATTGACTACTTTTATCCTATAACAGCACTTAATTTTTTTATCATATTCCCAAACGATGCAACTATTTTTCAGCATTAGGTTTAAGATTTCGTCAACACATTTCATTAACACAAGAACTTTTCTAAACCTGGAAGGAATTAAAATTTTAATGTCATCACTTGCTTCCTTTGCTTTCCTTGCTTTCTGCATCTGAGTGCTTGACGGTTGAAACTAACTTTTTTCTCTTCTTGTGAAAATTTCCGAACAACTCTTCGCACCTTTTGCAAATTTTAAACAAGTTTGCCCTGGTTTATGAGATTCAATCAACATACATCAGGGTTTTTTAAGGAAAATGTTAGGTGCCCGGTATGGATCTGTAGGGACCCGATTTCTCTGATTCTAGGGACCCGATCTGAAATTCTAGGGACCTGGATCGGGTCCCTAAAACGCCTTAAAAAAACCTGCATATATACTACGAGATTCAATTAAGTTTTACCCTTGATGCCACCATCCTTTGCACGAATGATAGAATGTTGTGATGAACTTTTTTAGTCACTTGCAAAAAATAAAACCTTTGTATAATTGGCCTCGCTTATCTTATTCAGTTTTGCACTGCTAACGAGAGAGGAATTTTACTTTCAACATTCCAGTAATTTATACAATTCAAGTTCAGGTTAACTTATCCACAGAGGATGTTTCCATTAGATACTGTAGGTTTCTGTCAATAGCTGTGATGTGCTGTATGAAGAAAACTGAATTGATAAGTGTGACGTGGCCCAAACAATGTTGGGAACCACTGTTTGATGGCTAGAGGTAGTTGTCGCTAGCGCATTTTTTTGTTTTAGCGCAGGCCTATGTTCTTTCCCAAGATTTTTTCTTATTTCAGCACATGTTCTTTTATGCGTGTAGGATGCTACTTCTAACCCAATTGATATGGACCTTATTCCTGAGATGAATAAGCAAAAACAAACTCGCCCTTCACGTTCTACTGTAACCATTACCATTATGGGTACATGTGGAACGATAACTCATGAACGTACACTGTGATACTAACTTATCTATAACTATCGAAAGATGTATCAATACGATTTTTACACCGATACCAATACTCAGACTTTGAGCAATATCAATTTTCAAAATTACAAAATCGACATTTCGATACTTTAACAACTGGAAATCTTTTATGCGTGTACAAGAAATATTTTATATTTCTTTACAGCAGAGGTTCCCAAACTTTTGGTGCGACCCAAATCTGAGTTTGGTGAAAATCTCGCGACCCAAGCCTCAAACAGAGTATGTAAAATGAAAAAAGCAATGTTTGTATGGGTGATTTTTGGCAGTAACTTGTTAAGTTCGTTTTCATTGTCAGTAATCTACTCTTTTATCGGGTACCTGTCCTACGCTATACAGACAGACTCAGACAAGCAGTAGTAATGCTGAAATTATATCACTCAGGTTTGGATCGCCATCCATTTTTGACCTTTTGCGGCCCTTGTTTGGGTCGCGACCCGTACTTTGGGAACCAGTGCCATGCAGCAACAACATTGTGTCACAAACATGAGGTTTCGGAGAACCAAACAATGGCTCCGAATGTATCTATTTTTTATTTACATGTTTGTCTCAGACACAACGCTCATATCACGGTTAGTTAAAAGAACACAATAAGGATACAGAAGCCCTGCACGTCACAGAGAAGGAGTTAGTTGGAACACGTAGTTGATACTGAAGAAGAACGAACACTGAAACAACACACCATTCTATGTCGCCCATTTTATTGAAGGCACGGTCTCGCAAATTCTGTTCTTTACAGTTTTGTGACTGGTCATTGTGAATATTACTAGAATTTCAGTCTTAAAACTAATAATCTGAATGCTGCGTTGCGAGTGAGCTTGTCTCCTATCAAGCCTCGGATTGATAGTATAATATTTAATAATCAAGTTCAAGTTTCCCATTAACAGTAAATTGTAGGCCTGTGTTGTTAACATTTTTTTCTTCCTCGTATCTCACATTTTTTAGTTATTCATCTTCGCAGAACTAAATTTTTTCATTAGTGGCCCCAGAAAAATTATCAGCAAAGTTGGTCGCAAGCTGGAAAAGGTTGGGAAGCATTACTTTGGATGCATCTAAAAACGCTGAAAACACTGGACTGCCTTTGTTTACATAACACGATACAATCTATTTGATTTAAAATACCCATGTCGGTTCCACTTCCATGTTGTAGCCAACAGGATGTTAGTGAGTGGTGGCAACAATTGGTGAAATGCAGGCTAAAATATAATGCTCAAATGGTTGGAAGATAGTTGTTGCGAGTTAAGCAGGTCTGTAGTTACCAGCATCACTTATATCAACCTTCTTATTTTTGCAAATAGGCACAATAACACTTTCCATGCATTGCTGTAGAATTTACCACGCCTCAAACACACATTGAAAAGATTACTGAGATCAAAAGCACACAATAGGGTCAGCTCAACTTATAGGTGATGTGCTCAGCAAAAATTTAATTTTTCAAAAAATTTCAAATTTGGTTTACAAAGTTGTCAATATTGCTATTTTTTGATTAACTTAGTAATGCCTCAAAGTGACTTTAGCGCATCGCTACAACTTCATTTCGGGTTGTATCCCACGGTTGAAGGGAGCATGGCTTTCTGGCTTTCTTTTTCAGATATTTTGCAGATCTTTCTGGGAGAGTGGTCCTGCAGGCAGTGGCGTAGCCAGTCCAAAATTTTAGAGGGACTAAAATGTTTGACTTTAGGCGAGCAACAGTATTTTTGTTTGGGACGCCGCTTTTCAAAGTACAGAATGACTGGATATGGCAAAAATTTTGAGGGTACATGGCCCCCTGGCTACGTCCATGCCTGCTGGGCACTCGCAAGTGCGTCTGTTTTGTATTTTTTCATTGTATTGCGACAGGATCTCAGTGCAAATTTGAAGCCTTTGTGCTTTTCTTTCATATTGTCATACTAAGCTCCACTTTGGCGCCTAATATTGTTTTTCCAGCAAATGTAGACATTTCTGATCACACAATGTTTGTCACTCACAGACAAGACCAACACAAGGATGTGATGCCTGGATGGTATGGTATTAGATTATCTTCATTTGCTGCCGTTTTGCATTACATAACTATATTGTTGTAGGGTTTAACCGGGGCCTCTGAGGGAAATTTTTATCAGGGCATGTGAAGACAGATCGGGCACCTCTAACTTCTGGCGCCCTCGTCAAAACGTGTATAGCTTGACTGCATAATAATCAGAATATAGATAAAACAGCAAACATGCTAAGATTTACAAATATAGCAGCCAGCGTTGCAGCTTGAGAGGATGACCATCAATATGGGGCTTGATCACAGAAAAACCTAGCGTGTGTACTTTCATCCTTCCGGGCCCGATAAGTACCTACAGGGTCCGATGCACCTCTTTGTACGCCCCTCTCGCAGGCCCCGGGTCTAACACACTCTAACATGCCCTTCGGGGGAAAACCACAAAATGTTAGAAAAGAGTTAAACACGAGCTCAAAAAAATTGATCACTGGGTTCGTGATAACAAATTATGTGTCAATTGTTCCAAAAGATATTTCATGCTCATGAACAACTATAACAATATAAATTTTTCAGTTTCAATTAATCATCATATCAAAACAAAGCAGCTTAAAATATCTTGGCGTTATTCTTGATGACAAACTTAGTTGGAAGCCTCAACGTAAAAAAGTTGGTGACACAACTCTCCAAATCATGTCTGGAATGTTGTTCAAACTAAAACACTATGACTATACCAACATTTCATTTTCTATTCCTATTTGACTTATTCAATACTTAACTGGGGAAGGGCCAACAGCACGACATTACTCCTTTTAATTAGATTGCAGAACAAAGCTGCGAGAGCCCTTGAAAATAACAGAACTAAAACAGCTGTAATCTATTCCAAGCACAAAATTTTAGAACTACCAGGCTTATTTAAATTGTCTGTTGCCAAATTCATGCACTCCCTTCATAGTGGTGGATTACCTAATCACTTTGAAAACTACTTTGCTGAGATTGCATCAGTCCACAAATATCAAACAAGACTTGCTTCATTGCAAAAATATTATTTACCCAGAAAGTCTATGGGTCAACTTTCCGGTATGGTATAACATTCCTGCAAATTTGAAATCTTCTTCACCTTACCTTATTCATTTGGAAAACAATATAAAAACGTCCTGCTATCTTGCCAGAATTCCTGTTGATCTTCGTTTTATATGCTTGTCACATTCTGTAATACTGTGTTGATGCCACTTTTCCCTCCTATCTACCTCTACAGTTGCTCACCCCACCTCCTGTACATAGGCATGTCTTTTTTCTTATTTTACTTAACATTGATTTGATGCTTTTTTATTACTTTTTTTTACTACTTGTAAAACGTCTTCAATTAAAATCTGTTTTTTTGCTAGCAACAGGGCTGGCTAAGAACTTGACCCAGGTGGTCTTTCGCCAACCCTTTGTGATTCAACATGTTAGAACACGATTAAAAGGTTAAACTGCGAAACCTGAAATATTTATAGTTCCATCAACATGAAATCAATTTGTGATCTTTGATTTTATTGTAATTGCCCTAGCTGCATTCGTGTTGTTTCGTGATTTGAGTCACAAAAATGCATGAATAAACCATACCATACCACGCGTTTCTGGACATTGCACATACAGTGTGGTTGTGACAATGGACAATGTAACAGTCAAGCTGCCTTCAGGTTGTAGATCGAAGTTAGGAATTCAACGATCAACCTTCTATGTTGTTGTAGTGAGCAAATATTCAAACTTAGCAGCTCTTGGCAGTCATATGCACTTACGGAGGATTCAACCAGCTGTTTGATCCACGGGCATCACTTACACAGACAAAAGAATCAGCATGAAGCATGATCCCATCCGATCGATTCTATCTGAATTCTGAACAGAAACGAAGCAGCAGGGAGCCAAACATAAAATGGGGCAGGCATTGATGTCATTTGTGCTATGAAGTTCATCATAGTGTTGAAATAGATATACAGTATTAGGAAGTAATCATGGTTAGCTTCCCAGCAGTAGGGCACTGACATTCATATGTCGACACATCTCTGATAACTATGCACGCCGTAAAGATTTGGTTCGTAGGTCTGTGTTTCTATTCTAACAACTTGTTTGTCCTGTGTATTATTCACGCTCCTGCCAGCGGTTCTTTTGTTGCATGACGTTTCAGGAAAGTATTTTTTCATAGATTTTCCACCCAGGTGGGTTGTGAGATCACAGCCCCATATTTCTGCGCGAGGCACCGTTCCATGATAAAATAATTTCTAATGGTCGATGCTGCACGTTGCACAATCGTAATTTTCAGAAGATATGAAATTTTGTCACCTGACCTTTCCGAAGAAGTTGTTAATTTTGCAGTGTCGTTTCATGCTTCTGACGTGAAGTAAGTTGGAGTTGATTAAAGTAAAATGCAAAGTTTCGAACTGATCGCATTTCCAACCCACGAAATTTTAGCGGATGCAAAAGGTTGTACATAACAATATATCACTCTCAGTACTTGGGCTTTATTTAAACTCGCTTAAACTGAAATAAAACACTGCCGCGACTTTTCGTCTCTCAAGATATCGTGTGTTGCATTTTCATGTCAAGATTGCGACATTCACCATGTAGCACTACACGCATCAACAGTTGATTGCACTCGTATTTTAATAATAGAAGGGTAAAATCATTTTTGCAATTCGATCTTCACCAAGTTGTTTCGCTTAAATTTTGTAGCGAGTTTAAAGTTTCCTCCCATTTGTTGACGTTGTTCGAAGTAAACTTCGTCAGATTCTCCGATGTTTTGTTAACAAGTTTGAAATTCCTTGGCAAAAAAACAAAACCAAAAATGATGGACTGCAATGCAGAAACATGCGCTCAAACTGAAATTACTTCGCCTGCAACTCACACTTAGCGCAGTGTGGTGTCAAAAGCGTTAAATAACTATATGACTTCAATTTTGTTTTGTTTTCTTCGCACACGGCGATTTATATCTGAACATGGACTCAAAGCGTCCTGGTGTTTTTTTTTAAAAAACAAGCCAATGAACAAAAGCGAACGATATTCTGCAAAACACTTCGCACGATAGGTTTGAAGGTGGTTTTCTTTAAAAAGTTCAATGGTGACTCCTTCAGCTTTTCACTCGCAAGGACGGAATGTCGCTAAACCAGACGGCTCGAAACAAGAAACAGTAATTTCAGAACAAGATTGCCACATGTGCCTCAAGTGCGGCATCGATAAGCCGATCAAGAAATCACCATAAGTCAGTCAAGAACGACAACCGCGCCTTCCGCTGCAGGATTAAAATGCCGAAAGATTAAGAGTTGTTGATTCAACACGGGTAGTCTGACGGGACGCCATTAATCACATTTTGTCACACCGCAACCAAATTGACATACCTTCGAAATGTCGCAAAGGTCTCGGGACAAAACGTTCGATGCATGCTGACGCCAACGACGCAGCAAAGAAACCGCAATCCGGCGCATATCGCCAGGTGGCTGCAAAAACAACATGCTGCTTTTACCGCTCAAGTGCTGCCGACTAGCGTGTGTGGCAAGAACGACCAGCTTTCCTACGTATCAAAGACTAATAGAAAAGCGACGTTTCGAAAATCTGAACCGCAAAGGTAAGACTTTTAGCAGCTGTCTGTCCCCCCTTCGGTAACGCCTTGCTCCGACCAGCACGACACTACCACGTGACCATATACAGCCAGAGCCATTGTCGCAAGAGATGGTCACTTCTGGGAAGCACCGCAGGGCATAGAACATTGCGCACACAACAGTTTTTTAACAATGGTGCAACAGAGTTGGTCAATTGGCTTTTAACAAAACTTTGAACAGAAATTTACTATGTGCAACTCGTGGCGCAACCGGTTGCAAATTTTTATGCAAAGTTTGACAAGACACAGCAAAGTTTGCGGAGATGGTGCAAAAGAGACGATAAATCACATGACAAACAATAAACTATGACATACTGCGAACCTTGACAAAGGTTGTCAGCATAATTTTCTGCTTCGTGCAATCAATTTTTTTACGAAATACGTCAAGCGAACCGAACTTTCTCGACTCTTACTTTTAAAGTGGTAGCCTAGCAATGTAAAGCGGACTGTATTGACCCTAAGACTGAGAAGAAACCGTTCCGCGATGAGTTTATTCTTTAGCAGGACAAAACGCGAATGCTATAGAAGACAGCATCGCAGTTCCGGACTTTAAATCTGAAAGGTCAACATATAGAACATCCAGCGTCAAGGAAACACCTTCCTGAGCTGAACTGTTGAAATCGACGACAGGTATAATTACCACAGCAAAAAAACCCAGGCCCTAATATCCTGCCACAAACCTGTTTGCATTGGAGTCAAGCGCATACTTTTGAACAGGTGTTGAGAGATAACAACACAGCCAACGTTCTTTGCCGGTGATGTGCTTTATTAAGTAAAACTTGGAATTTAGCCTTGAGGAACGTCAACAAAGTATTTCCATGAGGTGTTAACGGGTATAAAACAAGGAAATCATGTTTTTTTTGTAAAAAACAATTTCAAGTTCTTCTTTAAAACAGTGGTCCTCAACCACGGTTCCGAGAGCGGCATGCGCCTTGCAAGCACCTTTTGTGCGACTCTTACAGCAGTTTTTCAATAACACCTCTGATATTTTGTGTAACAGATATCGTTCTGCAATGAAACAAGACATCTCAATTGACTTGTGTTAAAAATTTTTTAGTGTGGCTCTCTACCAAAATTGTAGGTCTGGATTTGGCTCCCTTCAGCGAAAAGGTTGACAACCACTACTTTAAAACCTTCCAGAATCCGCAAGTGGTTCAGCAAGCTGGACTGCATTGACGGGCAACAATCACTGTCAATCAATGCAACATTGGGCTCTCGCATTTTTCAGCACAAACGTGCAGCAGTTTTTCCGTTGCGTAGGAACAATGTCACTTTACACTTTGCTGCAAGGGCTGCAGTGACGGATTTACACATAGGCCAAATAGGCCATGGCCTAGGGCCCCGCGCTTTTGGGGACCCGGCGCAACTCTTTTCTACGACGAATCAATATTAACTAAAGATTTGCGAAACTGCGCAGAGGCATAACTTCACAATTTACCTTGAAACGAATGGAAATGCAAATGTCTGCTCTAGACTCTTATCAGCAGTGGCGGCTCGTGGTGAAAATGGCCGGGAGGGCTGCGAAATTTTATCTCTGGTTGAACATACAGGATTGTCGCCCTGCCCCTGGCTGTTTACAATGGCGTTTCCAGTCACTCCAGCAGTCCTAGACTTATCAAACTGGTAATTTTCAGTTGTCCTTATTGATACATAGAAAATATTCACTTCAGTTTAA